>Ga0315315_10000111_pt1 | contig 57683 bp, 70 predicted proteins | sample M140m3416metaG_FD_203699 | JGI IMG/M metagenome (GOLD analysis project Ga0315315, IMG submission 203699) | Ammonia-oxidizing marine archaeal communities from Monterey Bay, California, United States - M1 40m 3416 | ecosystem: Environmental > Aquatic > Marine > Intertidal zone | place: USA...
CTGTGTCTTTGAAACCATCTATTTTGAATTTGTGTTTTAAAAATGAATTCGTAATTGACATTAAATCGTAACCAAATCGAAAGGTGGTTGATAATTTGAAACATACTAACTCGTTTGTACTTTTCTTTGCGAAATCTAAAATGTAATCATATGGTTCATTTACATATTTGTATCCGTATATTTTTTGAAACGTATCTCCTACAAATATTTTTGTAGTGTTATTCATATTACAAACAATATCCAACACACAATCGGTTGAATCTTGAACTTCATCCACCATCACCACATCGTAATCGAAATCGTATTTTTCCATCAAATGAAATTTTTTTAAATAAGCATCGTGTGATACAGGAATACATTTTGTGATAAACATTGCATCCCATAATTGTGTCACGTATAAATCGCTCGTATCTTTAGCGTCGCTACTACAATATCGATTAAAATCAGTAATTATTTTTTTAGATTCTTTCGCATTCAAGTTTTCATCAACTTTCATAACATTATGTACATTTAGTTCACCAATTGTGAATTGATGAAATTCATTGATATATTTCAATGCAAATGAATGAATTGTGTTTACATCTACATTGTCACTACTCGCTAATTTATCTTTTGTAGACATTGCAAGTGATTTATTGTAAGCCAAATATAAAATACGAGAATCCTTCCATTGTTTTACATATTCAGATAACGTGGTTGTTTTCCCTGATCCAGCAAAAGCCTGAACTAAAATTATTTTATTTGGTTGAGGAGCGCAATGTACAATAGCGCGTTGTTCATTTGTAAGTTTTGAAAGCCCATTTGTACGTACCATGTTATGTTCAAGTGTGATGTAACGCAAAATTTCACATTTAATATTGTTATACAAATTCATATTTCGAGTTTTGTACAAAGCAATATATGCCCAATACTCTAGACCGTCTTGTTTTAATGACGTTTCATATAAAAATAGCTTTTCATTGTATCCCTTTGATGTATTATTTGGTGTGTCAGAATTCAACAATTGATGTGTGTTATTAAATACTAAATCGCAAATTTGACTTAGATATGTATTAACACACCCCAATTTCTTTATAGACTTGTAGTCCATATATTTCAATACATCGAGGATAATAGATGTATGCAAAGTGTCAATCATTTTTATACTTATATCTACGATTTTTAGCAATTCTATTACTTAAATATATTTTAGTGCATTGATTATAACCTTCTTGAAACATTTGGTCACAAACATGGATATGCGATTTCATCGAATGTGTCTTCATGATAATATTTAGTGTATCGTATTGGGTGATTGAAGTGTCTATGTTTATGATAATGTTTTTGTAATTATTTGTCGATTCAAATAAAATTCGATGTGCAACTATTTTCATGATTGCATGTACATAGTCTAAAATATTATCAATTTTAATAAATTTAATACGTGGATTCAATCGAATACCAATAATGGATAGTTTTGTTGACAAGGTGTTGGCATAATTGATTGGAAAGTTATCATATAATCCACCATCACAATAAATATTACCATCATATTCAACAGATTGAAATAACAATGGTATGCTTGTTGTTATCCGTAATAATGATAGTATATCTATGTCTGGGTGTGATTTGTGATTGAAATAAATAGGTTTCATTAGCGTGATATTGGACCCGACAATTGTTAAATCGATATGTGAATATGTATATATTTCCCCTAATGTTGGTATATATCCATATTTGGCAATAATGATATCTTTAATAATATTAAAAAAATCATTAGTATCACACAATCCATATTTATTAATCAAACAATCAATATCAATCTTACTTATATTTATTGTATTCATTACCGTTGAAGATTTGAATATTTTCAAGATTTGATGAATTTCAAATTTCATACATAGAAAACTTGCAATCATACCTCCTATTGAATTTACAACATAATGTGTAGGTCTAATACCTTGATCGAATATATATTGTATAGCCCCTAACAAATATATACCTTGAATACTTCCACCACTAATGACAACAATCATTTATAACTATATTTCAGTTAACTTTAAAACATTCTTTACATTTACTTTTCGACTATCAAACATGCTGTTCACCATATCTATAGCTCTTTCTTCATTAGTCAGTTTCTTCATATAATTTAATATGTCAGCCTTTTTCAATGTTTGTGTTGATTTTCTTTGTTTCACAACAATCGCGTTTGATTCTCCAACATTACAAGTATCCTTATCATTTGATTGCATGTACTCTATAATGAAATCACCGAAATTATTCATTTTTTGTTTTTTGGCTCTAATAGCTGCTTGCAATTGTTTAATCTCGTTGCTTAAACGTATCCATTCATGAACAGAATCCTTAAAATCTAATTGAGATGTTCCAGACATTTTACACTTCTATATCGTTTAGTTTCTAAGTTATTTTAATTCAGTTCTAAAGATTTCCTTTCTAAATCGGGATCAATTGTAGAATTCATCCATGGGCTAACGCTATCTCTAGGATTCGGAGGTTCAGATCTCAATTGATAATTGGCATTTCTTAAACTACTTGATACCGTATCTACACCAATTCTGGTGGTTGCGTCCAAAAAGTTAATATTTTGTAAATCTTTTGGTGCGAAATCAAAAGCGGTGTCATCTAATGCTTTATTATTTTTGGGCAACAAGTTGCCAGCCACAAATCTGTCGGAATCACATCCAGAATCGCGATTCGCCATCATACGACGATCGGGACCGGGACCGGAATTGGGTACAATAGATGAATTGGGAATCGAATACATACTTTCTTTAGAATATGGAGAAAACTTAGAATTTCTCAAGAATGCAGACGAATTTGGAGTGGATCCTGGTAATAGAGCTTCAAAACGTTCAGATAAATCACGGTTACATTGGATGTATAATAAAACACAAACCAATACAGCAAGACCTAACATCATTTGTAAAGATTTTGTATCTTTGAAGTTTAATTGAATCATTAAGGTATATTGATATAAAAATATTTTTTATTGTCACGAAATCTTACAAAATCAAATGTGAAAAACAAACAAAATACTTTAGACGTCTGGTGGTGGTGTCAATAGGTCGTTATTTTCATCTTCATCGTCTTCATCGTCTTGGTCGTCAAACATGTATTGATGAAGTTTCTTTACATTTCGTTCAGATTCTAATTTAATCTGATTTAATTTCCATGTAATACCCCAACGATTTGATGTAAACCATAATCCGACCATTTGTACGATAGATTTTACCATATGACCCTTTTTGAGTTCGGTTAAATCTAATGCTTCTTTTGCATTATTAAATATGTTTGTGTCGTTTGACATTCTAAACCGAATACGATTATCTTTTAAAATTGATGAAGTATGTCCCGCTTCTAGAAAAACATCGTCAATACCTTTATTTGCAAATAAAGTTTCTTTGTTATCTTTTAGATAACCGAGTACATATGATTCCATTTTACTTATACTTTCATGTACGTCATCTTTGTCCGATGTAAATTGTAGAAACGTCGTGTCTTCTACATTGGAAGTGATATACATCCTTGGGGTTTGGACATATAAATTTGATTGTTCGTTATTCTTATTAATATACGTACCCATGTAATGATGATCCAAACCACGTTTCAAACGACCAAAAACAACATCCTCATACGGAATGTTTTTTATTGAATATACTATTGGTGTCATTGTCTATTTAAAACATTTGTCTTTTAATTGAGTTTACAAATTTATATATGTATACATTATATAAATTGATGTTCGGTTTCCGTCGACCTTCAGGTCCAAAAACAGTTTACTCTAGTGAAAATGCATCACAACAAGTCTTAAATGTCCCAGAGGTGGGTGGGAAGGGTGTACCTTTACCTCCTAGAGTACGAAATGTTCGTAAAGGTCAAATGCCATGGATTCCACCTGGATATTCGGGAAAAGGTGTGGGGAATCCTATGACGTCCGCGAAACAACCCGCTAAAGCTAAACAACCCGCGAAACAACCAACCAATAAAACTATATCCCAGGGATTTAAGGTATACAACAATCCTTTAGCTGCACAACCCGAATTTATTGCGAATTTAAAAACATTCAAAACAAAACAACGAATAATGAATCGTGTCTCGTCTAAATCAAACGTTATTAATGTTCGCCAAGCTACACCATTGAATTCTAGAGTAAAATTCGTAAACGGTGGCCAAACGGAAATATCCGTACCTCTAGAGATTTTCATTCCAGTTGGAAACAAATTCAACAGTTTCCATACAGCGTTGTTCACAAAAACAGGAAGACCTTCCAAACGTTTTGTAAATGCAATGTCTACCGGTATGGTTTATATGGACGATAAAAAAGGAAAGTATTTTGGTCCAGGTTTCTATTCCACTAGATACGACCTCGATAAGTTGAAAAAACTCCTCCCAAGACAAGGATATAACGCGAATGGATCCATTGTCAATAATAGCGGAAACAAACTTGGACCCTTCGGTCCAAACAACGGCAAGTTCTACAACAACAACGGATCCCTTCTTAACAACAAAGGTAACAAAATGGGACCATTCGGTCCAAACAACGGCAAGTTCTACAACAACAACGGAGCCCTTCTTAACAACAAAGGTAACAAAATGGGACCCTTCGGTCCAAACAACGGCAAGTTCTACAACAACAACGGATCCCTTCTTAACAACAAAGGTAACAAAATGGGACCATTCGGTCCAAACAACGGCAAGTTCTACAACAACAACGGATCCCTTCTTAACAACAAAGGTAACAAAATGGGACCATTCGGTCCAAACAACGGCAAGTTCTACAACAACAACGGAGCCCTTATTAACAACAAAGGTAACAAGATGGGACCCTTCGGTCCAAACAACGGCAAGTTCTACAACAACAACGGATCTCTTCTCAACAACAAAGGTAACAAGATGGGGCCTTTCGGACCCAATGTTCCTAATAAGAATAATATGTCTATATCTGATATTGAAAAATTCAAATCGATTAACTTGGCTTTGAATGAATTCTTGCAACGCAAGACATTACAACCCAACACATGCGCAAACTTGAAGAAAGTCATGGACAAGACGAATCGTATTATAGGAAAATGTAGTCAATATGGTACCGCAAATAACCTCTGGAAAAACAACACTTCAAGGGTTTTTTTAGGTCAATGAGCAGAATGTCTAAAAATGGACATTCTGCCTTCATAAAAAACATTACTGATGAAATGAAAAATAAATCTCCAAAATCGGTTTACGACAAGGTTAAGAATAATCACAATAAAGAGCAAAAAGAGCTTTCCGATCTGAAGAAAACATTACGCAAATCCTTGCAAGCTACTGAAAGGATTGCTAAAAAACATGGTTATTCTCCTCCTAAAAAAACGAGGGTTCCTAAAATAATAAAAAATACAGCAAATATGGTACCGTATAAGAAGAATACAACTATTGAAAGGACGATAGATAATTATGAAATATTTTCATAATGTATAGTATTATATGTTGTTTACTGGAATAAAAGCGGTCTATGGTGTTTGTAACATTGTGTTGTTCTTATTTTTATATTCTCAAAACACTGACAGAAGTGACTTATCCAAACAAGATAAACGAGAAGTTAGTAACATGATGAGCATACTCTGTTTTATATTTGCATGTGCATTATTAAGATGGACGTGTGATGATTCAATTCATATATTTGTGATTAAATTGATGGGTTTAATTTCCTATATAATGTTATTGTTTGAGTTCAATATATGTGAATATATTAGTCGTGAAACAAAGTTGGTGTCATTTATGTATTATTTCATTATAATTAACTTATTGTTAACTTGTATTGTGAATACCGCTCCTGTAGCAATTATGATAGCGGAAGGATCTTCTGTATGAAGACATTCGCATGGTAGATATGGTAAACATCGCTCTTGTGACAACTTTGATTGCGGAAGGCTCTGAATATTAAATAATGTGATATTAAATAATGATTAAACATGCAAATGATTTGCACGTAATTAATAAACGAAAAAAACACGAGTCTCATCAAGTTTATAAAACCATTTTAATAGATATATACGCAAAAATAAAAGAGAAAAATGACACTAACGTATTGAATTTGCTATATAAACCACCATCCATTGTATTTGGCAATGTAAGATACAATCAAAAAACATGTATGGTGTATGTAATAAAAAAATTATTAGAAAACGGATTCATAGTGTTTCCATATAATTCATCATTAGTATACATTGATTGGTCATGTATTCTTAATGAAGAAGTAAAATCGAAACGTAAAAACAAACAAGTCACATTTAGTGCGGATAATTAATTTTTATTTAATACATCTTCATATTAATTATGGTGAAAAGTATAAATAATAAAAACATGAATATGGGTATTATTGTTGAAGCTAAACAAGAATATACTAGACAATTGATTACATCATTACAACCAATCGTATATGAGGCGATTATGGTTCTTTATTCAACATCAGTAACGAATAGCGAAGATGAATCCGAAATAATGGCGTTATTCGGAAATGAATTGAAGAACATTCCAAAATGGAATAATGATGTCATATCTAGTGAATCTGATAGAATTAAAGAGTCGTGTGAATATATCGAAGATCTTCTTACAGCCGTTGTGTTAAGTAACGTGAAAATATTAACTTCAATTCGTTTAGGAAGAACAAAAAAGAAAACGAAAGTGGTTATTCCACCATTATCTACATTCGTGCATAATACGTATTCAATGGTAGGAAAGCGTATCATAGGAAACATGGATCTATTTGATATCGATAAATACAAGGGTAATATCACCAATAATATTAATGATGTATATGAAATTATTGAAACAGTTATTCAAGATACCATACGTGAACTATTACCATTGAAGAATATTTTACAATCATATTTAGGTGAAAGCGAAGAAGATGATAGTGGAAGTGATGGAGAAGAATTTGAAGAAAATGTACCTATGGAAGAAACACCTATGGAAGAAACACCTATAGAGTCATTGGGTACTGAACAAATTCCAGATATGCCAACAAGCGACCCTACGGAAGAGACCCATAATGGCGACAAGTCGTTTTTGGATAATGTATTGGGAGATTCTGATGACGACGAAATAAAAGAAGTTCCCATATCCCAGAAAGGAAAAGAATCGGATATCGTTCCTCCCCTTGAAACAACCGAACCCATCGACGAAATCGAACCCGATACTAAACCTAGACCTTCATTCATAGACTAATGTAAATTTATTAATAATTCCGATTGGGGTAGATTGTTGTGTTATTCGTAGAGAACCGTTATGAATCATTATGTGACATTGTTTACATAACGAAGTTAAATTAGTGATTGCATTCATTTTTTTGTTATTCTTGATATTTTTGAATTCATTTTGAAACACTATATGATGTATGTCAATGGCGTTATCGCCACACCTTTCACATACATCTTTGTACATTTTTGCATTATATACACTTTTTTTTGGGTTAACAATATGATTATAATTATCAAGTAACATATTTCGTATTATATTCGCATCGTAAATTAGACTAGAATCTTTGAGTAATGCATCTGCAACTTCGATACCATAATGTGAATTCCCCTTACCGTCTTTCAATATTCGCGAATATACAATTGAATTACCATCAATGTATGATTCCAAATGTTTGATTTGTAAATATGAGTAAATCGTCTGATTATATTTCTGTAACAATTCGGGAACGTCGTGCAAATGGCTTGCAAACACGAATTTGACTTCTTTTTCTAGCAACTTTTTACTAGTACCAACGACCAATCCAACAGCAGAAGAATGTTCGGTACCTTTGCATAATTCGTCACCAATTAATAACGATTTGTTATCTGCGAAATTCAAAACCGTTTGTAGTTCTTCCATTTCCATTTTGAATGACGATTTTCCTTCGAATATATTATCATCACAATTGATTCTCGCAAACATTTTGCTAAATGGTGTAAACTCGAAATGATCCGCACATACGTAAAATCCAGATTGAGCCAAAACTAAATTCAGCGCGACTGCTTTTCCGTACGTTGATTTTCCAGAACCATTCAAACCGTACAAAAGAAGACCTCGTTTGTTTTTGTCCAATTGTACATCATTTCCTACATAAGGTAAATATTGATGTACAATCGGATGTTTCACATTAACCCCATGTATCGTTCCAGAGGATTCAGTGTCGTTGCATTTAGGAAGCGTGTACCCCATATCAACCTTTAGCATACATCGTGAACATATTGTGTCATTATTAGCAATCCATTTTGACAACAATTTCACAATTTCGATGTATTTCGTCTTGTATTCATCTATAATTTCTTTCAAATAATTTTCACTGTATGACTTCATTTGTTCTTCGATACTTGTCAATAATTTGCAAATTTCATTGATTTGTTTACTTTCAATCCGTGACTGGTTCTTTCCAATACTAAGTACCGTGTATTCACTTAAATTAAGTTTCTTTGATCCTGTACACACATAAAACCCATTATCATTTTTTTCAATTTTACACAATGAGTATGTTCCGTTTTTCGTATTTCGTTTCAATGGAATTTCATCAACTATTCTATTCAAAGAAGTGTACATCACGTTATATTTTGATTCATATTCGTCAAATTTAGAATCAAAACCACTTTTTAATGTTTTTTTACTAAAATTGATTCTTTCGTTAATAAATGCAATAGATGCGCTCAATAATTCGTAATTTGGAACAATTTCACTTCCTAATGTTAACACATTTTCAATAGGATTTTGTAGTTTTTCAATATTCAACAAAACTGCATAATCCAATTCGATACATCTACAAATTCGATCCAAATCTGGGATTGTTTGAAATACATTCATATATTGTGCATACGCATCGTTATCAAACATTGCATTCGTTTTCCAATACATATCATCGATATCCTTCTTTACACAAAATGGATTCAATAGTTGGTTTTTTAACAATCGTTTACCCATAGCTGTACATGTTTTGTCAATTATACTCAATACCCCCTTTCCTTTTTTACTATCTAGTAAATCAAGTTGATTCATGGCGTTATTATAAAATGTCAAGTGTGTTTCCATATACATTTTTGGAATACTTAACGAATTGACTATTTTACTATTGCATGTCCACATAAAATCATATAAGCAAACGATACATGCTAACACCGTTGATGGTATGTTTTCGTATACAGATGTGTACTGATACACCTTTTTGAATGTTGCTTGTTGATATGCGTTGTCGAAGTAAAATTTATAATCAGACGTTATCTTTTTAAAAACTGACCGTCCACAAAAGTATTTCTCAAATTCTTCTGTATGTGGATACGATGATTCAACTAACCAAACGATTTCGATTGGGTTGTGTATATTCATAAACCAAAGGAATTCATCAAATTGGGTAATAATCATTGTTTGTACTTCTCCAATAGACACATCCACGAAACAAACATAATGAATATTCTTTGTCACTGATTGAATACAACAAATGTTGTGATTACTATCCGATGGTGGATGTTCGAAAAATGTACCAGGTGTGATTATTCTTGTCAAAACTCTATCAATTACTTTTACATGATCGGCGTCCCATACTTGATCCATTAAAACGATTGTATATCCATGACTTACAAGAACTTCTAAATTCTTTTGTATTGATATGGTTGGAAATCCTAATTGATATGGATTTGTATTTGATACTGGTCTACTATTATTCCTCAAGCTAACAACGTTATTCAAGACACGTGAAACATGTTTCGTTATTTCCGTTTTTTCCATATGGTATGATTCATAAAATGTTCCGTTTTGTATAAACACTATTGCTTTTTCTCCATATTTTATGTTTACATCTGTTTTATGTTTCCAATACAAGTCCATCATCACTGGGATTCTTTTCACATTGTCTGTTTGATTCATATTCGGTTTTTCTTGTATATATGTAAATTCGGTGAATTGATGACTCATGATATATGTATTATAGTCGTTCCTTTAAGTTAATCTTTTGGGTAATGATGCTTGAGATATGTTTGCATTTTGAAATAATGAACCACACTTCCCACATCAAGTCCAAATAAATTAGCTAGTCCTTCGTTGAGGACAAACGTTTGTCTGTTTTCCACCACTTGTAGGTTATGATGTTTTATATATTCATTAATCCTTTTATTTACTACAGATCTTGCAATAAGCGCATCATGTTGAACATCAACAATGTCTGCTAGTTGGGGGGTAATTTTTACTGGCTTTATGAAACCACTTTTCACATTGTTTTGTTTTTTGTTCTTTTTGTTCTTTTTTTGAAGATGTTTCACAGCACTCACAAGAGTCGTCAATGATTTGCGCATTACTTCCAAATCAGCCAAAATTTGAGAATATTCGTCGTATTTTGCAATGTCGAAAGATTTGTTGGATTTATCAGACAATTCCATATTTTGATGTGCGCATTCAGTAATCATATTCATTTAGAATTATTTATATATAAATCTTTAAATTATTATATCAATATAATTGTCCGTGTCACTTCGATATAAAATAATTATATATTATAATGAAGACTAAAATGAAAATAACAACAAATACGATTATTATCACAACATGTTTATGGATATTGTTTGTACTTAGTATATGTCAATTAAAAAAAGAAAATTGGTGGTTCTCTTCTAATTCAGACGATAAATCAGATGATAAAAAAACTATAGACAACCCAGTTCCTCCATCTGCAGCCTCCGCTGCTCAACCCGCAGCCTCCGCTGCTCAACCCGCAGCCTCCGCTGCTCAACCCGCAGCCTCCGCTGCTCAACCCGCAGCCCCAGTTGCTCAACCCGCAGCCCCAGTTGCTCAACCCGCAGCCCCAGTTGCTCAACCCGCAACCTCCGTTACTCAACATGTAGACGAATCTAATCCATATCAAGTCGGAGACACCGACGAATATAGATCTGATATAGAACAAAATTTCGACGGAAATATCCCGACACGACACGAATTGAGAAATTTTGAGAATTGGGATCAATCTGCTTTGGTGCATTGTAATGGCCAAACCTATTCAATATTCGACATTGATGGATTAGGGAACGACAAAAAACTATATATGGTTAGTGTAAAAGACAAAACACTGTTAAACCAGGTTGTTAATGATTTAGTGAATACATTCCGTACAACTATATCCCGCTCTGATTTATTATTAATGAGAGGGTTTGGTATTTTTTCTGGACCATTACAATTAATGCACCTTGAATATTTGTTGCAACATTCATTGGTAAAACACATTGAATGTGATGGTGTAGTATATGGTGGTTTACCTGTGCCTCCGGAACCAGGTACCCAGGAACCTCCAGGAACCACAGAACCCATCGGTAACCCGACAAATATAATACCAAACGACAAATTGGTGGATAAAGACTGGAGAGATTATCAAGAGCTATTACCCACGAAGATTACCGACGACGATAGGTATACGAAAGGACCGTCTGAGACGCTTATAGGGGGAACGCCTAATCCTTATTATAACACTACTAATAACAATGATAGTTATAAACTTGATGACAAAATCATGGCTGAATTAATGAGTAAACTATCTAAGGATGAACTTGCTGAACTTGCTAGTTATTACCAAGCCACTAAGGTACATTAATTAATAGATTATTTTCAGAATAAACTTAAAAGAATAACTTTGTATAGTAATAAAATAAATATGAACGCATTATTCAAAAATCCTGAATTGATTAAATATTTTATGAAAACACATCCTGATAAACTATCACAATTAGTACAGGACGAATCGTATATATCTACTGGTGTTGTTTTAAAGGAAATGTTTTCAAACGGAGTTTTGTCAACAATGAGGTTGGGTCGGGATAACGTGGTACATGTAAATTAAACTAATAATATATATACAGTGTATATAATGCAATTTTCGGTTTTACATGTAATACTCATGGGGTTTATATATTTTACGCACAAAAGGCATGTTATTGTAAAGAAACCTGAAAAAGATTATTTAAGAGATATGGCGCAATTGAAAACAAAATTATCAAAAACGATTCCAAATATGTTGTTTATAATTCCTTTATACATGATGTTTAGTCATGAAAATTGTTCTACTCATATGAATCATGTATTGGAGCATGTATTCATTTCTATTGTGTTGATTCAAGGAGTAAATGCATTAAAATTGTTTATGAATCCAGAAACGAGAGTTAATAAATTAGAATTTTCATTACCATTAAATTTAACATTATGTTTAGTAATGTTGCATTATAATGTCATTAACTCCAGACATCATATGTTATTTTTAATTTCAATGTTAAGTGTACATGGTGTGTTGTTATATAACATAAACTCTATAGAAACCACAACGTTATTGAACAACATAATATTAACTGTATTTATATTTTACTTGTACAAAAAACAATTGAAGAATACAATTACTATGTGCTAATCATATACATAACATGAATTATAAATGCCTCAATATGATAAACATGTCTTTCACAATTTACAAGCCTATGTTCAAATATTGATGCGTATCGTATTAAACCATGTTTATGGTCGTCAGATTGTATTTTTGTAAGCAATATCTGAACAATCTTTTTGATAATTGATGAAGATTCTATGTTATTGACTAATAACTCGTATACATATTCTCTACTTTTCGCTACATTTGTATTTTGAATAGCCGATACTAGATTGTAAAAACTGTTTTGTAACTTATCTTGAGATTTCGTTACGAATAATTGATAATGATATAAACAATCGACAACATCAGCCTCTTTTGATATATATATATCATCCATGACGGTATTGTTATACGTACACGCTTTATCTTCACAAATTAATTTTACGATGTTACTTATTTCATCAATTCCATATGTTGTAAAACGAATTGTTGGTACATATGAATCTAATTTTTGTATGTGTTTAGAAGAAATTAAAGTGAATATGCTACATGAATTATACAATTCAATGAATTTTGTCAAAATTATGATAGATTCTTGAGAAAAGAAGTGTACATTATATATAATGATATGCTTTTTCGATAGTCTTCCGTTATTCCCAATTACATGATGCGAACACATTTTTTTAATAATAAATCTCATGATGTATTTTTCCATGGTTCCATAATCTTTCATATAAACTTCAACGTGATTATTACTGTATCTAGTATATATTTCAATGTTACATTTACGCTCTAATTTTAAAACAAATTCTTCATATACCCATTCACCAACGTCAAACATTTTTTCAACCCAAATCTGAACCCATGATTTTTTACCTGTATTTCTACATCCATATATGAACATATTTGAATCCAACTGAGTTTCAAATTTACTGTACTTTGTGAATAAAGCACGCGTAAGTGGATTTACAACTGGGTCATATTCTTCAATCCACAACATTATACGTACATGTTGAAAAAACTTTAATTCATTCATATATAATATTTGCGACAATATGCGAAACAACCCAAGTAATTCCATAGGTCGATTCGTGTATCCATAAAAATGAGGGTGAAATATGCACGTGAACGAGCAAATCCTTTTCTAAATGTTCAAATAAAAGCGTTTTGTCATTTCTAGTTTTCATTGATATATCTACATGACCGTAACGACAAGGAATTTTAACATCATGAATGATTTTGTTTTGTATATTCGATTTAAATGTTCGGTTGGGATATTTATTTTGAATGGTTTGTTCGATCATACACAACTCTTGGAATGTATTTTCGTTTAATATCAAATCAATATATTTCTTTGTTTCCTTGATGTGAATGTTATGAATAGTGGCGTTTGTTTTTATACAAACACGAGAATTGTCTTGTACAATTCGAAAGAGATTATTGTGTTCAAATTTAAGAGAAAGATCAGAATACATGATTATGGACTCTTGTCGTGAAAAGATTTTAAATGAGTTCCTATTATTACCGAATATACCAAACACAACAGCTAAAAATATTGAAATTAGTATATACAACGCGAGTGTCACCACCATGCATGAAAACCACGAAACGCCTATGTGGACAAATTTTAATTTCAAACATTTATACATATCGAAAGCGTTGAATGTATTAAATACATTAAAGTCGGATACAGACGTCATTAATTATATAGTGGACCAAAAAATATCAAAGTATATTGGAAATATGTCATGGGACGAACTCGTAAATTATAAAAAACCAAATGAAAATGAAACAAATCAATATAACAATGGTATGTTCAAATGTCGTAATTGTAAAACATATAATACAACCTATTACAGTTTACAAACACGAAGTGCTGACGAACCGATGACGAATTTTATTACTTGTCATACATGCAATAAAAGATGGAAGAACTAATTTAATTCTGTTAATTTACCTTCTTTGTATTTTCTATAAATTTCATTTTTTTCTTTACGTTTTTCATCAAATACTTCTTTTTTTTTAATGTACAGTTTCAAAGATGGTTCGTTTAATTGAACACACCAAGTTGTTGGAATTCTATAATTAGCAAGTACTAAATATTTAGGGTGATGGTTTTGGTGCATCAATCCACCATTTCGCAATTTTTTATCCACCGAGTATTTGATAAAGTCTCCAGCTTTTATATTACAAATTTCAGATTGTTTAACCTTTTTAAATCCCTTTAATTTATCTTTATCCGTATTGATAATTCTTTTGGTACTCATTGCTTATCATTATATAACATTTGTTTCTTAAAACATCTTAGTGTTCAAATCAGTATATGTGTAAAGTGAATCATCTTCATTTACCATTTCTCCATCGACAAAAACATGACCCTCGATTTTCATATTTTCATCAAAATAAACACGAAGTTTTTTCATTGTTTTGTCATTCTTTACACCAAATACATCCAAATAGTCATCCTTTAATGTATCTATTTTATCATTAACTAGTAAAATATTGACGTAATCCAATTGACTTATATACGATTTTATGTTTGATATCAATGTATTATAATCATCTATCTTCAAATATTCGTTTTTGTAACAACTCATATAAACAACAAATATTATCACTATACATATGAACCACAACCCGTCATGAATTGTGTTTTTATTCATGTAAATATAATATATTTTATTTAAATGGATAAAATTTATTCTCAACTTATTAGCAAACTACACAAAGAAATTATGAAAGATGATAATGAAATAAAATCAAAAGTTCTTGACCCTTTGGTTAGTTATATTGGTAGTAAAATACTACCGTATATTTGTTTTGCAATATTTGTACTTGTGTTTATGTTAGTATCCATAATTATATTGTTTTTAATGGTATACACTAGAAATTTGAATTCTAAGATGATATCGGTTGCATAATATCTATGGTTTCTTCTTCAGTTGGCCAATCAATTGGTGGTGAATCTGTCTTCGTAAAACCATGTATCATTCGTTGGTTAGGATCATTTGATTGTGTCCATAATAGCGGAATATTTGGTAATCGCGCAAGTTTACATTTTAAAGCCTGATTATCGCTTCTACCTCCTTGAATGTACCATGTATAACCATTGCACCAGTTTGACGCTATACACGCGTTTTTACAATCTTCTTGGTTTTGTATATACTCAGGCCATTCTAAATGAGATGAATTACCTATATATGCATTCGAAAACTTGTCGTTTGTTGGGTTTATGTATGTGAGTAATTCAGACTTTTTGGAATTGCATATTGCCAATAATATCAATATGCATGTAAGAAACAGGCAAAGTTTACATAAATTCTTGTTCACTTTCATAATGATATATACTCATAAAAAAAATTAAATACCTACAATTTTCTTTTGTGCATAATTAATCGTGGGTTCAACATCAGATTCCACGTTAGATTCCACGTTAGATTCCACGTTAGATTCCACGTTAGATTCCACGTTAGATTCCACGTTTGCATGTGCGGAAAATTCGACATGTTTTGACATTTTTAGATGAATCATTGGATCACCGAAATAGCAAAATTGTCCAATATGGTTTAACTTAACTGTGAGATCGGCAAAAATAGAACCATTCATATTTTGCCAAAGTCTACAAAATCCATAATCTTCGCTTAAATAACGATTGCTGAATACTTGACTCTGGAAAAGATCAAAAAATCTATCATCTTGACTTAATTGATACGCACCGACATCATTTATGTATTCTGTTTCGGGATAAGTTCGAATCATGTCTCGGATCACCTTCTTTTTCACCATCATGAATCCTGTAGGAGCATCCAATACCTCAACACATCCTCTTTCGAGTTTATGAGTCTTCTTTGGCTTGAGATTGTAAGCATATTTCACTGCGGATTGAATGAGTTCAACTTGATTGGAAGTTTTGTCAAAATTAGAATGTACTACATTGAAATCGATAGATTTTTTAGGATAACATCCTGCAATGACATCTTTGTCTTCTTGTAACATTTTGATTACCGAACTCGGGTGGAATTGGATATCAGCATCAATAAACAACAAATGTGTCGCTTCTTTGCTTGACATAAATCTTGTCACACACGCATTTCTAGCTCGAGGGATTAATGAATCAAACGGAATGTTAAAATACTCAAATCCAATACCTGCTGACATAAGTGCAGCTTGGAGAGCCATAACACTTTCCATATACTTTACATGTACATTACCAGAATAACATGGTGTGGCTACAAATATCTTTGGTTTGGTGTAAGTCTCATGTTGAGTTTGATATGCAGGTTCTGATTTGATTGTGAATCTATTCGCATACGCTTCTTTTAAATCTGATTCAGTAACTGTCTTTTTTCCATCCTTCTTGGTATTCTTTTTGTTATTAACCATATTAGATATAATATTAATTATTGGAACAATCTTTAATAGAATTTTCGATACTAATGGAAGCAATTTGATCATGTAATAAGGAATCATCCTTTGTAGGATCATTGGTTATTACGAAATCATATTTGAATGTATCACAAGACATCTCAGATATATGATTGGATGATAATGAAACGTGTGGATTTGAAATGCGAATGATAATTACATTTGGAAATGACTTTTTTAAATATTCAATTTCGTGTTCAAAACGCAGGTCTGATAAAACTACATTTGATTTTTTGAGCGACTCGGTTATATCAGGTGTACAACTTTGAATCCAAAACGAATTATTGATACGAGGCAAAATATGTTGAATTTGATGTTGCATCATCTCTGTTCCAAAGTATTCCATTACTCGCCGTGGAGTGATGTTCCATTTCGGATCAATTTCGTCTTTTTTCATTCCATGCAATTGATCATCTGAAAAATTGAATAATACTTGTAAACTTTCTTTCAATTTTTTAGCAATCGCAATTTTTTTATAATCTAACAATTTCACAAACTTGTCCGCTACGTAATCTTTTCCTGAACGTTTATAGCCACATAAACAAATCAATCTGTTCATTTCTTATTTTACATTTAACAGTGTAAACCTTTAATGTCATACATTGCATTGAATAATCTCATTTAGAATATTCTCGGAGTCACTCCTATAGACATAAGTTCTTGAAATAATAATTTCGTTGCGAACGGTATTTCAATTTGATGTACATCTGGCTTGGTACACGATTTACACGTGAATCGATTGTTTTTAATGTCTCCCATCGCAAATAATCCACAATTTTTACAAACGTGTACGCGATATGCGTCCGATTGATAGAACAGACGATCTTTCATAAACATTGCAGCACCATGTGAAATAACGGCGTCGCGCTCCATTTCTCCAGTTCGGAGTCCGCCGTCTCGTGAACGTCCTTCGACGGGTTGTCGTGTGAGCACTTGAACAGGTCCACGTGCTCGAGAATGTATTTTATCATCCACCATATGTTTCAATCTTTGATAATAGGTGGGTCCAACGAAAATAGCATGTTGTAATGCCTTTCCAGTCATTCCGTTTATCAACGTATCGCTACCATATCGATTAAAGCCATGTTTTGATAAATTATTGTACATGTCGTCGATGTAATCCTGATTATGATTGAATGCGGTAGCGTCTTTGATATTCCCATCCATACAAGCCAATTTACCAAATAGACATTCCAACAATTGACCCACCGTCATTCTCGAAGGAATGGCGTGTGGATTGATAATGATATCTGGTCGAATACCATCCACAGGTGAAAATGGCATATCTTCTTCATTGTAAATCATACCAATGGTTCCTTTTTGTCCGTGCCTTGCAGATACTTTGTCTCCAATTTTTGGTATACGGGTTTTACGAACTCGTATTTTGACCATCTTGGCGCCGTTTTCGTTGAATGTTGTCATTACTTTATCGACGATCCCATCTTCATTGTGTCGAGTCATCGTACTCACATCTCGCTTTATATACTTCATATCATTTTGTGAAAGTGTGGTTACGGTTTTACCAATCAATACTTCGTTACCATCTATAAATGTTCCAGGTTCTACCATACCATCTGATGATAATTTACTATAAGATGCCAATTTCATACCAGTACATTCATTCTTTTGTGGTATTTCGAATGTTTCTTTTATACCACCACCTTGTACTTTCAATTCCTCTTTATACGTTCTATAAAATGTACTTCTAAACAATCCACGATCAATCGATCCTTTGTTCATGATTACGGAATCTTCTTGGTTGTAACCCGAGTATGAAGCAATAGCAACGATAGCATTTTGTCCAGCGGGCAAAGTATTTAATTGCATAATTCCACTCATTTTGGTTTGTACCAAGGGTTTTTGCGGATACATTAATATATGTGATATAGAATCCATTCTTTCCTGGAAATTTGTAGTAGATATTCCAATAGATTGTTTGCCCATAGCGGATTGATATGTATTTCTTGGTGATTGATTATGATCCGAAAATGGAATAACAGTAGCACATGCCCCCATAATACTAGATGGGTGAATTTCGCAATGTGTATATTTGTCTTCCTTCATTTTAGCAGGTGTCATGGCAATAAATAGACATTCTTCTTCATCTGTATCTACATATTCGATGTAACCATTACTTATCAAATAAGACCATGTATACCCCGTAACGTATTTATTTTTTATTTTTTCAATTACTTTAGGATCTAAACAAGGAATTGTATTTGTATTTTGATCAATGACAAAAAGAGGACGACAAATTCGCCCAGAATCTGTATGAATACGAATTTGAAACAATACATCATCACATGCAATACCTATATCAGGAGAGAGGGATCCATTACGTTTCTTAGCAAGTAAAACATTGTAAATTGTTTTGTAATTTGTTGATTTACCCATCATATATCCATTAACTAAAATACTGTATTTATGCATTTCGGATTGTTCTATTTCGCAGTTGTTAAGCATATAATTTATGATGTTTTTTATCGGTTTTGAATAAGTGTTTGTTGTCACATGAACTAATATCGACATATTCTTAACCAAACCACACGTTTGACCTTCTGGAGTTTCCGCTGGACACACCTTACCCCAATGTGAATTATGCAGATGACGAGGACTAGTTAGCTTACCGTCTCTACCAATAGGAGAATTGATCCTTCTCATATGCGAAACACTACTCAAATAAGTTAGTCTGTTATATACTTGCGAAACACCGTTCCTTACATTATGTGAAGTACCCATTCCCCAATTTCCAGTAGATAACGAATAACGAAGACCGTTTGTGATGATTTTTGTTTTTAACATATGATTGATATTCATGACTTTTGTAGTATTTATCGTTTTCGCGGATATACTTATAAACTCTTTAAACGTGCGTCTATACAATTGTCGAAATAGATTTGCGTACAAGTGTCCAGCGAGCTCAATTCGCTTGTTTTTAAAATGATCTCGGTCATCTTCCGCTCGTTTATCTAATACACATTTTATTAATTGTTCTATCATAAAAAAGAGAATTTCGGATTTCGACTCTATACTATCATTATTATAGGCAATGTCATTGATGATTACATTTATTGTTTGATTAGGATATACAAATTTAGATGACAAATACTCAATCGCTTGTTCGGAATTCGTTATATTCAATAATGAACATTCATTTACTGAATTTGTAATGAATCGTTTGAAATATGTAGGTTTATGATCCAACTTGACAAGGACATCTTCTAAATTTGTGTATCCTAAAAGGAAAAAAAATACAAATACAGGTATTTCAGATTTTAAACTCGCTAATTGTAATCGAATAAAACGCTCACATTTTGCATTTGTGTGAGTTACATACATGAACATTGTATTTGTAGACTTGGTGTCATTTTCCTTAATAGATCGCAGTTCAGCTACATGTGAATATTTAGTCGGTTGTTTTTTTGAAAAAATATACACTTGATTGTTGTTCATTTTTTCTTGAGCAATCAATACTTTTTCACTACCGTTTACAACAAAATACCCTCCATGATCATGTATACATTCATCGTGTTTATAATTTTGGTTCAAGTTACATAATTTTGATTTGACCATAACAGGTAATTTACATAATGAACAATTGTTAAATGTATACTCTTGTGTTAAAGTGCTTATATTAATGTCAATAACTATATTACTCGAATATGTCAAGTTACGTATTTTGGCCTCATGAGGAGTAATTAACGTAACCACACCATCCGATTCTACATGAGTTGGTTTTTGTATTCTTATATTTTTTAAATATACCACAACATCATCACAAATGTTTGCACCATCGTATTCATTAATAATTTGAATAAGTGAAGTGTCCAAAAATTCGTTGAATGAGTCTATATGATGACTCACTAATGTTTTGTCGTCAAATATATTATAAAGCACGTCCCATTGATTCGAATTCATTACCCTAAACAATAATGTATCTGTTTAAATACTTTTATTTCCTATACTTTTATTTATTTTTCATTTATACGGATACGGCAATAACTGGTTTTACTTCAGTACGTTTAATGGAAGGTTTGAAGAACAATTGAGTCAAAGTAAATATCAAACCAGCCAACATGGTTACGGCAGCAGCGTACACAATGTGATAATTGGTCAAATTTTTAATTTGTACATGTTGTTTGATTATTTTTTTGGCAGTTTCATTCCACGCCAAAGCAACCGCTAAAGCCATACCTGTATTTACACCAATAATTGCAGTGTTGTATGTTTCGTTCATTATGGTACGTGTAGTACCTATAAGGGTCTTGCTAATGTCGTTAGAGTTTGGTGCTACAGCTTCATCCCTAGCACGCATTTCTTCCATATGGTGATTTGGTTTCATTTGATAATGTTCCATTTTGTTCATACCTATATCTTAATACATACAAAAAAAAATTGAATCTACATGCGAGAACTCTCTGTGAAACCATGATATTTTTTACCTGATGTAACATCAAGTGTTAATGGGACACCACTCTCACCCTCATTTATTTTTGCGAATTCTGCTGATCCTTGAGCTGTATTCGTGTTAACAAATTTGAATTTAATGTTGTTTTGTTTAAAATCATCAAGTTGTTTCACAGTATAAGGACAACCCATGTACCCATATACAGTATACTTCGCGTGATTACTCGACCGTACTCTTTTATTGTTACAGTTTAGCATTTTCGGTAATTTCATTATTGTGATTAAAATTATCAGCAATACAAATATTTTCATACATGGATTTTCAGACTTAGGCATTGTAATTATTATATGATTACATAAAAAAAAATGTGTTTATATTACTCTAAAAATATATATATGAACACCAATGGAAACAAATCATGATGATAGTGAAATTATTGAAGTAATTGATACTGTAAGACCTAGCGAATTACCCTCATGTGATGAAAGTGAGAATGAAGAAGAAATGGATTTTGATGGTGTGGATTTACATGGATTATTAGAATGTTTTTTTACAGAAGGTAAAAAGGGGCGAAATATAACTGAAGTATTGTGTGAAATTAAAAGACAATTTGAAGTACATAATAAACTTTTACTTAAACTTTATCAACATCTAGAAAACAAATAATTATTCATTGATAAAATCATCTAAATATACATTACCATCAAAATTTGCATGTACAATCATATGTTTCTTATTGTTTTTAACAACGATGAATGCATAATTACCTTGTTGCTCTTCATGAATTTTCTTTTCATTAGATAATTCCCATATATCCGTTGTATTCGAAACGTTGTTATGGTAATTTTTATCGATTAATTGAAAGACATCTGTTTGTTGTATCTTCATCGTAATTTTATAAAAAATATGATATATCTACACAATATAATGACGATATTTCAAACTTACTTTCACAAGATTGTGTTGTTGAGTATTTCCATGTCCATGTTATATTTTGTTCTTTGTATGGCTCATAACATTCCAAGTGAAGATGGAATTCCATTTTTTGGAAAAAATGAAATTACTTTAAATGGAAAGACATATGAAGTGACTCATCATGAAAAAATAATGTCTAATAATATCGTAGATGTATCTAATTCTAATTTAGATATTATAGGACATGATTTAGTTGTAAAGGAAATTGATTCTATAATTAAATTATTACATGAGCATTCAAATGAATCACACAATTCAATAATCCAACCACCGAATGGAGTTTTATTATATGGGCCTCCTGGGACGGGTAAGACTACATTAGGTAAATCGATTTCCAATAAACTTTCCAAAGATTGTAATTTTATTCATATATCTCCCGATGTATTAGAAAACAAATATTATGGAGAGGGATTAAAACATATTTCTGCTGTTTTTTCTCTCGCAAGGAAAATAAAACCTTGTGTCATTTTCTTTGATGAAATTGATGGTTTCATGTCCACCCGAAGTGCACTAGATCAATCTCACACAAACACAATGAAAACATCCATATTAACGTGTATGGATTCTATACAAAATGAATGGAATGTTCTTTTTATCGCGACCACAAATCGAAAAGATGCATTAGATCCTGCTCTTTTAAGAAGATTGGATGTTAAATTGAATATGGGGTTACCCAAGGTATCTGAAAAAAATGCATTTATAAGAAAATACATCACAACACAGTCCATGAGTGATGAAGATGTGGAATCTTTTACAAAAGATTTTACACAAGAATACACATTATGCGACATAAAGAATTTTTGTAAATTTGCAGTACGACAATACTTGGTGAAAGATAAATTGAAAAACGATAAAATGAATATTTTAAAAGATGATTTTATTAATATGTTTTCTAATTACGTTGATTTAAATCACTCATAAACTATAAGAATGTCAAATATATCAAAATTGACATGTTTTTATTTATTGGAAAATCGAATCAAAGTAATAAGTAACATTGATAGTTGCATATTCTGTAAAACAGATCCAACATCGCAAATATTATTTGAACAAAATACTATAACAAGTGACGTTTCTACAAATGTTATCATATTAGAATTGAAACAAATTCCGTTTTCAACACTGGACGAATATTTAGAAACTGGAAGGCATGTGTTGTACAATAAATCTCCTTACAATTCAATTGTATATTCTGAATACGTATTCACTGATATTCGTGGGTCGATTTTTAAGATACTCGTCGGAGATTCTGTACCATTAGAAGGCGAATTCCTATATAAAAACTTATTCTTCACGTACGATGATGTTAATCCTTTACTTTTCAAAAGTGAACTGTTTTTTGATATATCTATTGATTTTCCCTCAATTGCATTGAATAACAATTTCACAACCTTTGTAGAGTATAAATCGTCTAATATTGTTTCAAGTATCAATATTTGTAATAATGACTTTACATTTGAGTTACCCAGTACTAATAATGTCAATTCAATATTCAAAATATATTTTGATTTTATAAATAATCAAGTAACAACATATATTGATAATGATAAATATGAAAATTATGCTACGTACCCTTTTACTGAAAATGTTATAAAAATAACCGCATCTAGAACTATAATTAATCAAAGCGTACGTATAAATAATCTAGGTGTATTTCCTGGTTATATGCAAGATGACGTATTTGTGTCAACGTTCGGTACTAGAAATAATATTTTTATGGGGACAAAAACAGGATTTTCAAACGCATCTGGAAGTAGCAATATTTTCATGGGTAACGAAAGTGGTTACCATAACAAAAACGGTTCTGAAAATGTCTTTATAGGAGAACGGAATGGATTTTATAATACGTCTGGAACGGATAATGTATTCATAGGGTACGAGTGTGGGTTTCATAATGTAGATGGCTCGAATAATATTTTTTTGGGAAATCAATGTGGTTATCAAAACACATCAGGCAGTCACAACATTTTTATAGGTGATAAAGCGGGATACAACAATTCCATAGGAAGTTTCAATTTAATCATAGGAAATGATCATAAACAATCCAATCCGAGCGGAAATAATTATCAGAATATTGAATATTCCAATAATGACAGAAACACCATCATGGGTAGTTTTACAGGTTCCAATTATATTACTGGAAGAGGTATCGGTACAAATAATACATTTATTGGATCGTTTAGTGCTCATGATTCCAACGTGAATTATCACAACACCTTTATCGGAGCGTCAGTGGCTGTTGAATCGGTAAACACAACATTGAACACTTTTGTTGGATCTCATATATGTCAAACAGGATACGGAAATGTTAATTCTATATTTGGTGCATACTCGGGTAATCACCTGTTAAATAGCAATCAATGTACGCATCTAGGGACATATTCTGGCTACAATTCCATACAAGCTACAGATTGTATATCGATCGGTCATAAAGCTGGATATACATTACGACATGTTAAAAATTCGATTTGTATCGGTAACGAATCTGGACTTATTCAAGAACATGCAAACGATAATATATATGTTGGTAATCATGCTGGGAAAAATAATTACAATGGTTCTCATAATATATTTATAGGACATTCATACACAAAAGATTACATTGGAAATAATAACATTATCATAGGAGATAAATCGACAACGAATGGTGATAACATATTATCAATTAATAATCTCATCACAGGAAATTTTGAATCAAACCAAGTCAATATTAATGGGACTTTACATATCAATAACAAGCTACTACAAGAATATATTTTTCAAAATTGCTTTCGACTAAAGTTGACACTCAAGTATGGAAAACAGATGACATTGTTTTGTTTATGGACAGGATTAGAACGTATCAACTTACAACAAGTTTCAAAAGAAGATAATGACGTTCTATATTGTTGGTGTGTACCATCTCAAACATCAATTGACAATATTAAATTTCCAAATATTACCAACGATAATTCTTCAAGAATTAATTGTATATTACATGTTGATGATGTGCGTTTTGAACTTATTGAGTAAGTTTCTTTTTCATCTGGCTAATGAACGTCTTTTTGGATAAATGTTTTATATTTTTTTCGTCATTGTTAAATGCATTGTATAGATTAAATTGGTTTTCAATATTTGTAGATCGAAGTAATACACATTCATTACTTTTATCTTGAGTGATTTGTTTGATATTCATCGACATGTAAAATAATTTAGTAATATTTACAAATGGAGATCTTTCATGCATAGCATACTCGTTAATGTATTTACGTTTTTGATACATTGCAGATTGTTTGGTCCATATGAGACCAAATCTTGGTTTTTCTTTTAATAAATGTTTATTTTCGAACAAATGAAAACAAGAAAGTGTACCATAAACATCCGTACACATATTGTAATTGTACGTAAACGATGATTTGTGATACACATCTCCTAATGAAAAGTTATTTGATATTTTACGTAACGTCTTTAAACATGTAATATTATCAATATAGTTTTCTTGACAAATGATGGGAATGGTTCCAGAATCGGACGAAAAATATATACATTTATTTGTTATACAAGTATTTGGATCGGTGCATATATTATATGCCGTATACATATCAACATCCTTGATTACTTTATCTTGACTTACTTCTTTATACATTCGTAAACTATCAAATATGGATCGTACATCACATTCTTTTTTTGCGATGAAATCTTTCAATATTATTAAATCAGCATCAGAATGATCAATATCTTCAGATTGTAAAATAAACAAACATTTTCTGAATATTTGCTTCTGATCAGGCAGTCTTAATGATACGATTCGAATACAATTTGATATCAAAGATAATTTGGATAGATATACTTCATTTATTAATATGATGACTTTCATTGATGATTCTTGAATAAATGATTTGTTCAAATCCGCGATAGACAAACATTCTCCTTTATTAAGAATCATTTCAAAGTCATCCAACAATAATATACATTGCGAAAAATGTTTTATTTCAGTAATAAACTTCGCAAATTCCTTTTTCGATTTCTTTTGTACATCATCAAGGGTGTATGTATGAATTTTATATTTTTTACAAAATAATTTAACAAGTTGTGTTTTTCCACATCCATGCATCCCAGTAACTACAAGACATTGTTTGGTGTCTGAATTTTCAAACCATTTTTTGATGTCACTTATTTGTTTGATATTTCCCATCCATTCGGATATCGATTTAGGTGAATATTTCTTTGATAATAATTCGTATTTAGACATCGGTTTCGCCACATCTTGGACTTCAAAATATCCAAGTAGGTTCATATTCTAATATTAACAACTTTATTTTTAAAATAGAAGATATGATGTATTTATTTTGGATGTATAAATGGACAAGTTCTCTTCGACTTCTTGTTGATACATTGAATACTTCAAATTAAAAGGTTGGTTTTGAACCGTATGTAATGAAAAGGTCCCCATGATAGTTTTGAAAATAATAATCAATGTCGAATCAAATATATTGTCATTATTTACATCTATTAATTCGGAAACATCTTTGTTTGTGTTTTCGTCAATCGCGGATATAATTTGAATGTCATTGTCGTATTTTTTAGAATATCCAGATTGATATCCCATAAATATATTGTTGGTGGTGGCTTTTGTATTCGATCCACATTCCGCACCAATAAATATATTATTGTACCCTTTCATAGTGTTCATTCCAGACATACTACCCAAAAATACATTATTAGAAGAACTTATTGTATTTTTTCCAGAATCGTTGCCTAAATAAACATTCATGTTTCCATGTGAATTATGACTTCCACTTCGTACACCAATGAATATATTATCAGAACCGTTTACGTTATATTCTGCTGCCAAATATCCCAATACACTATTACGATTACCAGATGTATTATACGTACCACTCTTATACCCAACAAATGTATTCGCGCTACCAAATGTATTCATGTTACCCGAGTAACTTCCAGAGAAGACATTATTATCACCGTTTGCATTTTGTTCCCCCGATTTATAACCAATAAACACGTTGTCGTTACCCCTTAGATTTCTAGACCCCCCACTATAACCAATAAATACATTGTTATTACCATATGCATTATTTGACCCTGATTGTGTTCCTACAAATGTGTTACTAGAACCCATTGTATTCGATTCTCCAGCACTTTTACCAATAAATACATTTGAATCACCTTTGTTGTTATGTTTCCCGCTATTATCTCCTACAAATACATTATAAATACCGTTCGAATTATCATAACCAGATTTATTTCCAATAAACACATTATAACTACCTTGTCTATTTTTAAAACCAACTTGGTTTCCAATAAATACATTGTTTACGTCATTATTACTCGTATATCCAGATTGATATCCAATATAAACGTTATTGTTACTACTAGTCGATAACTTTCCAGATTCGTAACCAATAAGAACACTTGTAGAATTTGTTTTTTTGTCGTTCATACCACTCATCCGACCCAACCGAATATTAGTTTTCGTTATTGATAAATGTTTCAAGTTATCAGAACCATCCGAATTTCCATCAAATGATTGTTTCATATAGAGTTATTTAATGTTTTATATTCATGTAATGTAACATAAAAGTTAATATTACTTTATGTTCAATGTCGTCAGGTAAAAAATATAGATTATCATGATTAGTCAAATAGTCCTCGATTTCTTTATTCAACGTTAGAGGATTTATGATACTGATTTTATCATTTAATGTTTCAATTTGATATTTCAGATCTTGTATTGTAATTTTATTGATTTCACACATTTCGCACTTATCCGGTTTAGACATGTTTTTTCCCATGAAGATTAATAATGTATTTAAATAAAAAATATGAATACATTATTATTTATGATTTTTGTTGACTTATTGTGAATATACTTAAAGAGTGTTGAGTGATTGAATCACTTAAACATGGACAAGCTTGAAAAAGGTTGTCATCATATGATTCAAGATTTATTCACCTATATATCTCAAAATTCCACAGTAAATATAGAGGAACTAAACGCGTTGGGTAACGCTTTCTTTGAAAAAAAAGAACGTCCTATATGTAAAGGTGTATTGAAAAATGCATTATCATGTAGACACCGTGCTGTGATTGGTAAAGAATTTTGTTTGAAGCATACACCACGTGATGTTCCCGAGAAACCATCGTCTATTAATAAACAATGTTTGGGAATCAACTTTAACGGTCAACGGTGCAAAAGAGATGCTAAAGAAGGCGGCGATTTATGCGGTACTCACATCAACCAAGAGATAAGAAATAACCGAATAGAAACACCATTACCTTGCATTTTTTGGACAGAAAACGAAGAAGATACCATATTTTGTGGAAAGAATTCTATATATAATAAATGGTGCTGTAAGAGTCACGACCACCTTCATCAAAATTATGTCTCTATGTTTAAACAACCTTCATTACGCAATTGTCTGAACGCTACACATAGTTCACATATTGTAGAACAAATTAAATCCGAATATAATTTATGACACAATGAAATTAAAGAACAAATGGGTATGTAAAATGATCATGGCGAATCATTCAATTGGATTATTAATTCATCCGTCTGGGGAAAAGGAATTTGTATCCTATGATACACCGAAAGACGTCTATAAACATAAAATGTACACTATTTGTGGTTCTTTACTTGAAGAAGGTCTTGTGTTGATTCAACAAGAAAATAAATTTTATGATTATAAAATTGAAGAAAAGATTGAAAATATCAATCCGTATTTTTTTCCTTTTAACAAAGATGATGTATTGTACGGTCCCGTTCTAGTTATTAGAACAGATAATAGCGGGGAACCTATAGACATATGAAAAAAAATATTTACATATATTATATTATTATGACAGGGGGTGTATTACAAGTTAAATCGACTGGTAACATTAAAGTGAAAACAGGTGGTAACATTTTAGTCAAGAAATAAATTAGTCGTATTTTCCAACATATGACTAGACGACAACTGGGGAATTTGCGAAAATCGCTTAGTCTTCAATTCTTCACGTAATTTAGATACAACGGAAAATACAGACATGTCACGTTGTGTTCTAAACACATTTAATATACAAGAAGTCATCGCTCCTGTGAACATGCGTTGATTCATGACGTTAAACGCGTCAGCAGATGTTTGTGTGTCCTTACATCCACTAATCATAATGACATTAGCATCACACTGTGTTTTATTGTCTACGCGACAAGAATTGTCGTCATTGTATTTGTAACGTAAATCCGCAATTGTTCCAGAATGGCAGCAATCAAAAAACATAATCACTTTTGTGCGTTTATTGAATTTAAGTAGTGCGTTTTTTATTGTGTCATCTTTGACCACTCCATTCGTTCGGAAATCTGAAGGAACAATACACTCATCGGTACCATCCATTTCATCACCCGACCAATCACGAACACTACACCCATGTCCACTAAAATGAATCCAAACCATATCAATTTCCTTTTCATGCGTTTTTATTGCTAGTTTTTCAATTTCATGGATAATATGATATCCGGTCGTTTTACGTTCAGATGAAGGAACGTCATCGCTATATAGATCAATATGATTAAATTGTTTTACGTCAATCAAAAATTGTTTTACGTTTTGCACATCATTAATACATCCCCTTAGTTTTGCACTCGGTTCATTATTATAGTTTAATCCAAATAATAGACCATACTTAACTCCTTGCATTCTTGTATATATTTACATTTATAATTTTAAATTACTTAAACATATAATGAGATTTCAATCATAAATGTATTGTACAATATGTAGTTGTAATCGAAATGTCGACTTTTTTACATGCAACGAATGTAATCAACGTGTATGTAAAAAATGCGTATATAAATTTGTAATGATGAAATCATTGTCATGTATGTTTTGTAACCAACCAACATCCATCGATGAATTGGGTAAATATTTATCCAATCATATGATAAAAACAATACGTGATAAATATATTTTTGAATCATTTGTTGAAAAATGTAATAATTCAAAATTACATATAATCGAAAGCTTTTCACGTAAAACGAAACTTCAAAAAGAGTTGAAGGAAAAAAACGATGAAAAACACAAACTGCAAAACCAATTGAAAGAATTACAGAAAGATATATCACATATAAAAAACAAAATTAATTTTCCAGAAATATATGACGACAATACATCTCAATATACACGCATAGCCAAGTGTTGTAATTCAACATGTATAGGATACATAGATTCTAACAATTGGTGTGCTAAGTGTGACCAAACCACATGTCTCCAGTGTTTCGAATCTTTTTCCCACCTGCAAACACACATATGCGACGCAGAAACAAAATCAAATATTTCACTGTTAATGAAAGAATCTAAACCTTGTCCTGTATGTGGTACATACATTTCTAAAATTGATGGATGTGATCAAATGTGGTGTACGTCTTGCAATCATGGATTTAATTGGTTATCCAATTTAGTAATAAAAACAAATATACAATTTCACAATCCCCATTATTTTTCGTATATGGAAAATACAAATAGTGATGAAATTATAAACATTATAAACAAACAACCAAGTACAACTTGTATAAAATATTACTTGACCAAAAAGCTTGACAATGCACATGATATCAAAAATCCTATATTGAACATGAAATTGAATTCAATTGAATTGTCTTATCTTTACTCAGATATGAAATCAAACAGTGAGTACATAGAACAAAAAGAAAACGATCTTATACAAGAATACGTTCTAAATTTAAAACCAACCAATAATATAAAAAGACGGGTATTATTCATGTATAATCGAAACGAATCATACAACCAATTAATGACGATTTACAAGAAATTTATCATTAATTCGACTGATTGTTTGAAATCATTCAAATTATATTGTAAAAAATACGATATCGAACGCATTCATGATGTCATTGGAAACGTCAAGATCGTAAATGCTATTTTTAACGATGAAATTGTGCATTATCGAAAACATTTTGATGTAAAATTGCCTCATTCGATAATAAACGAAATAGACGAGAATGGATTATTGGCAATTTAAGTACTAAATTGAATAGATTCTATATATTCATCTTGATTAGTATTGTTTTTCAAATATACATATGCATAGAAATTACCTATATATTCATCAACAGTTATGACATGTTTATCAAATGCTTTAATAATTGTATTTATTCCAGATACATTGTGAGGTTCCGTTGACACAATAGTGAATAAAGTAGAAGTATTAAATAGTTTCTTGACACCATTAATTGATAAGGATGGTGTATCTGTTAATATAATGGTGTAATTTACATTTACTGTGTTTAACACAATTTGTCCATATACTTCTTTGGTTGTTGAATCGTATTCTAAAAATAGGTTATCCATTGGAGAACTAATGACCAGGTTTGTAATGTTTTCATGTAACTGATATTGAGTCGGTCCATCATCACGAGTCATTACATAAACTCTGTATGTTTGATTCTTTTGTACATTTTCATAGGATTTCGTGTCCCAATCATAAGATTTTGTTCCATATACGACCATTTCATTAACACTATCAATGTTTGAATTATCACTCAGTTTTGTCACAGGGTCGTACAATTCGAAAATACCATGTTCATTTTTTTGAAGTTCTAAAATCATAAAATCTATGATGTCGTTATCGTTCAAAGATGTGAAATTGTCTTTTAGAATAATCGCATGTGCATTATGAATCGAATAAAATCGATTTGAAATTGCGATTGAGATGCGTATATACTCACTCATTAATACACTTCATATACATAATTTTAATTATTGTTTTTTTGTGTAAAATATACTTAAACATTATCAATTTATTTAAACGTATACAAAATGACAATGTACCCGCGTGTATTGAAACAAGGTGATACATTCCTAACGTTCCATTTCAAAAATTATACAGGCAAAAACACGAATACGCTAATTGGTTTCACATCCAATAGAAAAGCGACAGAATTCATAAACAAGGTCGTAAATCAATATCAACAAAAAGATGACGGAACGTTGATGTATATGTATGCTAAAAAAGGATTGTGTTCAAAATTGGAATTCGAAATTCCTTTGAAAAAGAAAAACGTCGAGATTACAAAATATGAACTTTTTGCAGATCAAGATGATGAATTTTTTCATTCACTCATCAGACATTCCATTCATTGTATGACGATAAAAGATTTTTATATTGACGATTCGAACCTTTTGCGAATTCAAGGTGTACAAGTAGAGTTTTCTTGTGAAAACGTAGATCATTTAAATTTATATGATTACAACGTACGTGTACTAAACGATCATATTATATAATTGCAAAAGATACATTACTTACGGTTACATCCTTTTGTTGTACAAAATTAACTACCATTTTTATATCACATACAACATTCATTTTTTTCAAAGCACGATCATATTTATGTATTTGTTCTATTTCAACATTTTCACGAATTGGTGAGGTTGTAGCTTTCAATTCTAATAAAATTATATGTTCATCAATTCGTGCCAATATGTCAATTCGTTCAGAACCAATAGTATGTTCGATTCCATTTGAATCTATAAAAAATACAGGAACGGCTTTTTCATATTCAACAGATTTTGCATTCATATTATACAACTCTACAACTAACGCTTTTTGATATACACATTCATTATGTGCTGATCCTAATTGTTTATATATATCATTACACTTGTCAATAATCTTTTTTTCAGGATCCATACAATATATACAATAAACTTCTTTAAATTGATAAAACGAATAAAAATTGACCTTTTCAAATGATAAACAACCAAACGCAACATTCGAAAAAAACAATAAATGAGGTCTGTCACTTGTTCGCGTCCAGTACATACAAATCCCTCAAATACAAAAGAATGTCAAATAAAAAATTAATATGTATAAGATATATAGATGTCCAGTTGTAAAGCACCCAAAATGAATATGAAAACGCTCGAGCAATATTTACCCTATATGTTGATTGCGTTTTTAATGTACGTCACATTTGTGTCTTCTTCCGACAAAGGAAATGTTAAACAAAATCAAAATGTTAAACAAAATCGTTGTTTGAGAAGAAATGTTACCAAAAATTAATGTTTTTTAGCAGAACAGTGCATACGTTCTTTACGTTTGGTCGAATTACACTTTAACATAATTTTAATTAAAATCCAAATGATAATCCCAACTAAAATTCTATTAATGTCTGTCGATTTTAATTCCATATGATAACCAAACAATTTAATTTGTATTCATATTATTTCTAAAATTGCGTGTTGGAGGAACTCGGTTTACATTCATGTTATTAATACGTGATTTGGTTCTTCTTATTTTTTTTAGTTTATTATTTCGAATCTTGAAAATATCATTATCAAGCTGCCGTTTTGTTTTTGACGCACCTTTATTTCGTCGAGTGTTGTTAAGTGTTAATTTTGACAAATTTGATGCAAGTTTATTTGCGTCATTTATATATCGTTTAGATTGTAATACTCGCTTTTGATGTGTAAGATTATGAAAAATCGTTTTTGACGACTTGGATGGGTTTGCTACATTGTATATTTGACCAAAAACTCCTTTAGAATTTTTGAATAGATTAAACACAAACTCATTGAACTTTTGTCTATTTGTTGGTATATCTGGTACTTTTTCTCCAAATACGTGTTTCATTAAGATATATCTGTACATTAAGGATCCAAAATTGACAGCATAACCCACACAAGCTCCTTGGGTGTTTCTTTCAATCGATTGAAAATTCCAACCATTATACACAACAACTTTATTGCATTTGTATATATTTTTCAAATGGTACCATATATTAATATCCGAAGGTCTTGATGCTTCACCATGAGCATTAAAACAAAATAATGTTTTTTTGTGCATAAACGCGGAAACTCCATGATTTTCATGGGTACCTTCTCCATGATAATTGAATACAGCCAACAATATAAAAGCATTTTCGATTTTTTCTCCACGCTTTACTTTATTTAATCCTGGAACTACATCACTAAGTGGAACGGGTTTATAAATGGGCAATTCACGATGATTTACTTTCTCGAATTTAGAGAAAACAGATGTTAATATTCCATTTTTAAATTTAGATTCATACGTTCTTTTTGCGGTTAATTGTTCATATTTCTTCCTAGTCAATCTACCTTTCCACTGTTTCGCCCATGGTAAATAATGTGTTTTGTATATTATACCGTATTCTCCATTTGAAGTTAAAGGTTTGGTACCATCGAATATTAATCGATCGATATGAACGTTTTGATTATAAAAGTTATCGAAATTGCGGTGAGATATTTTGTTTGTAACGCGTTTATTTTGAGACCAGTATCGTTTTATAGTTGAATAGAATTTCTTTTGTAAAGCGTTTGGTCGATCTACACTATCATAAATTCTTCTAAAATCGCAGTAGTCTGTTTTCACCATTAATATAATAAAATAAATAAAAATTAAAAAATTGGGAAATTTCTATGGAATATAAACATAGGAAACACCATCTACTTCGGACTTACAAAATGGACATCTCTTGTGTGTTATTAAAAATTTGTTTAGTTCATTTGTTGTGGTGAATCCATGATGAAATATTACATGAAAACATGCGTTACACATTCCAAAGTGATTACAAGGTTCTATTAATATACAACTATCATTTTTCATACATATTTTACAATTGGCATGATATGAATGATCTGCTATCAATGGTGAAGTTCGTTTCACTATTCTGGGTGGTTTTCGAATCAATTGCGTGAATATAAATTCATTGTTATATTTTATAAAGATGTATTCAAACCCGTCAATGTTTTTAATTTGTACTTTTTCATATCCATACACAAGTATATAATTGGATATAATTTCTTTTCGCGTAAATGCTCCAAACGTGAACTTTAATTCACGAATCATTTCAAGTATTAATATTATTTTTTTTAAATTATTATATTAATGAGACGTCCAACATCAATTATACCAGTTTTAGTCAATGTTACCCTAAATCCATATTTAGGTAAACGACCTAAAATTCCAATAAAAAAATACAATATGGAATCCATGTTCAATGAAGTGACAAAACGTACATATCCATTGAAGTTGTCAAATGGAAATCATAATTTTGTAGATTATATATTAATCAATTCAGTAAGTGCTTGTTTACCTGGTGGTCGTGGTTGTACGGGAAAAGAAAGACATGGTACAAATTTATTGAATAGACAAGTTGCCATTAAAAACAACAAAGGATTGCGCATCAATCCGAAAGTGCAACAATGGAAAACAAACCGAAAAATAATATTACAAAAAAATAAAACTAAACAAAAAATAGATAGTATATACGGATTTTTACAATTAACGGGTACTGTTCATTATAAAGATGGGTCTGTTGGTAATTTAAGTATACCCGTAGATTCATCGGGTACTATTGGAATTCGTACTGGTACTTCCAAACAAGCAATAATATCTCCAGACAGAAATAACGCGGGTGTTTTATTAAATAAAATGATTATTGAGATAGAATCATTGATATTCAATTACGTTAATGTAAAAAAGGAACGTAATCATCGAATTGAAATGATTAACAGTAATTTCAATTTATATACAGACAAAAAAAAAACTGCTCGCCCCAAATTGACGTATTTTGTACCATTCCTGAAAGAATTACATAAAATCGGCCTAAATAAAGAATATAAAGCACCTAGTATGCCTTGGTTACAACACCAAGGAGGTCCTGTCGTAATCAAAGGTACATTCAAACCATTACCCGATTCAGAATTTGCGACCATAACCGTTTCACCGTTCGGTCACGTGGAAATACTTGGTGGAAAAACATTTGAACAAATGGTATCCATATACAAACTAATAACGTCTTCATTTTATAAATTATCATCTAATGCAACAGAAACCCATGTAGAGGAAGCAAATGTTAACAATACCCCAAAACGAAGATATACAAAGAAGACAAATAAAAAAACGACTAATAAGGCTTTATTGTCATTAGATTCAAAAGGTCAATTGAAAATAAATAATAGATTATGTAGTCAAACGTCAAAACCTGATGTTATTTCGGTAGCAAACTACTATGGAATATCGTCACAAGGTACAAAGACAATCTTATGTGCTCGGTTGAAAAATGTTATGAATAAAATTCCCGTAAATAATACGCAACAAGAAACAAACGTGAATAAAAAACGTCGAGAAATCAAAGAAGGTAAAAGAAAGGTGAATTACACAAATACTTCATCTTCTTCAAAAAATACGTCAAATACAAGTTTACGTACACAATTATCAAACATAAGTATTCGAAATATATCGTATCGTATGAAGTTGAATGAACAAGGTCGTTTTTGGGTAAGTAAACCGTGTGATAAGTTAGAAAAGAAGGTATTGGTACATTTGTTAAAAGAAGGAAATCTTCCATATAAATTACCACCAGGACGCTTGAGTGATAATAAACGTTCGTCGATATGTAATCAGTTACAACACAAGTAAATAAATGTTGATAAGTATAAATGGATGATATAGAAGACAAAATGATGCTTGAATCTTTAAGATTAAAGAAAATGGAAAAGCAGATTAATGGAAACTCGTGGACCACATCCATTGAAGGAATCATCAAACAATGGGGTGAAAAAGCGAGTGGCAACAAATGTATGCATTTAGAAGATTGTAAAAGATGGAAAAATGTTTCGGATAAGTCAAATACACTCATAATTATTCTGTCTACATTATGCGGTATGGCAACATTATCAAAATCGACATCAATATTTGTGACATATGTTATTGGAACACTTAATTTTACATGTGGTATATTAACATCGATCACTAGATTTTACAAACCTGATAAAAAAGCAGAAATGCATTTGCAGAGCGCCAAACAATACGGTTGTTTGTATAGACAAATCGATCTAGAATTGAAACTGACTCGTGAAGATAGAACAAACGCAGACCATATTTCAGGTATTTTGAGAAAACAATACGATGATATACAAAATGATTCTCCTTTAATAAGCGACAAGACCATCATATGGTTCAAGAAACAATTACCCCAATCTGAAGGAAACATTACCCGACCTGATATCATATATCCTACAGGTATATGTATAGAAGTGAATACTTCGTAAATATAACATAAATTAAATCATTGTAAAAATTAATGTTCAATTTGTCAACGCCACAAATGCTTATGATATGTGCTTTGTTAGCCACAGTATTCGGTATCGTCATATATAAGTGGAATTGTTATTGTAAAAAAGAAGAATCCCAAGAACCTGATCAAGAAATTGAAGACAAATCAAATACGGACGAAGAAGAAACTCGAAAATGTGAAATTGAAGAATTACCCGTTTTCACCACATTCTTAATGCAAAATGAAAATGTTTTAGGTTCAGACTTAAATATCAGTACGAAACAAGATAAAAGAGACATGTGGAATTTAGAGGCGAATGTAAATCACCAATTCACAATCCAGAATGTAACTACTAGAGAATATTTAAACAATGAATTAAAAACCACACCCGACAAGTATTATTGGAATATAGACGAATACGACGAAGAAGATCGTTTCAATATCAACGATGGAAATAAACAATTGAAAATAGAAGACAATAAACTAACAATGTGTGATTTGAATGACGAATATGACTGGAATTTCAAGAAAATATGATAGTGTATTATAATGCAAGAAGATACGCATAAATTATTGAAAGTTTGGTTGAATAAATGTTCAGGTTATAGATGGATTCACTTAAGATCAAAAGATTACTTCGTAAAATGGAATAATTATATTAGTATCCCCATATTGGTATTATCAACATCTATTGGTATGTGTTCATTCAGTTTAGTATCGCCAGATAAACCGAGTACTGTAGGATATTGTTTTCAAATTATGTTTGCCATTGGAAATGTAATTGTAGCCGTTTTTACAGCAATTCATAGATATAGTTCATATCCAGAAAGGATTGAACAACACAAAAAAACTAGCGACGAATATACCAAAATATATCGTGAAATATATATGGAACTTACCTTACCAAGTTCAAATTTAGTTGCGTTTTCTAGAGATGTATTGAGTCGTTATGATAAATTGAATCATGATGCTCCAGATGTTCCTCAATGTATTGTGAAAGAATTCAACAAAAGATTCCCGACGCTAATTCATCGTCCTGACTTGTGTAATGGTTTGTTTGATTTGGAACAAGGAAATTGTACGCAATTTGATGTGGATAGTAAGACGGCACCTTATATTGTCCGTGATAACGAATCGAGTTCTAAACAAGAAAATTCAATTGATTTACAGAGGATTCCGATGTCTCCGAATCGTCAACCATTTGTAACTTCAATTGATTTACAGAGGATTCCGATGTCTCCGAATCGACACAACACTTCATTAGTGTATTTTCCGGGACAATCTAACTTTCAATCATTAGACTTGAATCATTCAAATATTGAATCAAAGTCAAACTTATATTTTGTTCATTCAATTTAAGTTACAATATTTATAGACATTATTGTTATATATTTTTTTTGTGAGCTAATAGTATTAATTCACAAAAATCTTGATTAAAGGAGATGTCTGAAACATGCACAGTTCGTCCCGAGTTGATTGAGTTCGATAAAGGTAATAGCCAATATCTTACGATCGTAGCGTACCCTGGTGCTGACGGGGGTTTCAAATTCACGTCCACCGACGCCGCCACCGCTAGTATGTCTAACGTAGTTGACGGCGCTGAATTGTCTTATTCCGATAATTTAGCCAACTTGTTTGCGGAATCTCTATCCGTAAACACAGCATACATTTCTAGATTGGAAGGTTTAGACACAATTGCGTTACAACAAGGTTCTGCTCTTGATATGAACGGTGGTGATGTATCTAATATTGGTACATTGACCACTAGAGCGGTAAACGGAAACTCTATCATCATCAGTGACAATTTGCTCGATATGAATGAAACTGGTGATATTAGCAGAGTAAATGAGTTAAAATTCTTCGGTGGTGCGGAAACCGACTTGTTGACCATTCAAAACGATTCCATCGCGTTCGGTAAACCCGACGGTACCTTGAACATGAACAACGGTTTGGTAACCGCTGTAAAAACTTTACAAATGAACGGATCTTCCAGTGTATTAGATAGCAACTTTGGTTCCGTAACCAACGTACAATCTTTGTCTTTCAAAGCCGAAGGTTCCGCTAGTGGTAATGTGTTCTTAGACATGAACGCGGGTCAAATATCCAACGTAAACGAATTATTGGTGGGCGACCTCAAAATGACCGCGACCACATTGTCGAGCAATGTAAACGGTTCCATGAAAGTGGAAGATGTTACATTCAACGATCAAGCCATCGGTGATGTGCAAACACTCACATTTGTCAACAACAACGGCGTCATCGAATTGGCCAACGGTACATTGAATAATGTACAAACCATCAACGCTACCGCGAATGGTACATTGAACATGAACGGTGGTCTTTTAGACTTTGGTGGTTCCAATGGTTCATTGCAACTCAAAGGTGCCACCGCGGTTGCTGATATCAGTTCTTTGAATTTATCCACCAATCAAATCAAAAACTTGGTGGGTGATGTGAGAGTAGAAGATGTTGTGTTCAACGCCAACGCCGTGTCAAGTGTAAACACCTTGTCTTTAGTCGACAACAACAGTTCCATGAACATGACACATGGTACCGTAAACAACTTGAATGTTCTCAATATGAAGGCTGATGCGAGCACGGGCGGTTCCATTAACATGAACGGTGGTACATTGACTTTCGGTGGTTCCCAGGGTTCTCTCAACTTGACGGGCAACAACTCTGTGGCTCGTGTTGGTGATTTGAAATTATCCACTAACCACATTGAAAACGAATCTGGTAGCGTGCGTTTAGAAAGTGCCGTATTTACAGGCAAAACCATGCAAGCCCTCCAAGTATCTCCTTTGGATGGTGAAAACGAAACCAACGTTTTCGACGCTAAATTCGAATCCACCAAAATGACGGTAGAAAACGTACATGCGGATGTAATTCAACCCAAAACTGCTTCCGATCTTACCTTGACAACCCCCGCGTCTCTTGGTACTATTAATGTAAGCAGCAAACGTGTGACCAACGTAGCTACCCCCGTGAACGACAGCGACGCTGCCAACAAATACTACGTACAACAAGCGCTTCAACAAAACGTACAAGGTCTTAAACCCAAGACCGCGGTAGATCACGCCGCACTCTCTACGGAATGGTCCGCGGATAAATTGGGTTATTCCAACTATTTCGTAGGCCACACCCCCAATGTAGATTCCGATGGCAACAACAACGGTCTTCTCACCATTTACTTGAAAGAAGCCACCGATGGCAACATCGATGGTTCCATCGTCCTTGATGGCGTCCGTATTTCGCGTGCGGAATTGAATGCGGCCGCTCAAACCGATGCTACGGGAATTCAACCCAAATTGGCACATAAACGTGTATTGTTCAACGGCTTGAACTTGGAATCTTATGCAGCGGGTGCGGAAGTACCTGCTTCGGGTTCCAGCAACTTACCCGCCGATACATTCGCGGCGAACGAAGCGAATGTAGCGGGTTTGAACGGTATCTGGGAAATTGTACGTATGGGTACCACCATCAACGGTGACGCTTCCTCCGACCGTGTACAAATCGCCTCTACTGCCTATTGGCCCCTTGTACTCAAACGTTCGTTGGACATGAACGAAAATCACGAAATCATGAACGGTGCGTACGCGTACATCAAAAACGGTTCTTCTGGTGTGAAAAACTACGGTTTCGTAGTCACAAACGATGACCCCCTCGCTCTCGAACAAGGTATCACAACCAAAAACGGTGTGCTCAAAGAACTCAACTGGGTACTTTTCAACAATGTCAACTACGAACTTGCCTTCAAAACGGAACAAGGAGCCGAATTTGAAGAATTGTCCACCACCAACAACACCGCTCGTTTCGGTAAAGGTGGTCTTCTCATGAGATACGACGCCGCAGATGAGAAATCTATTATGGTAAACACTGAACTTTTGCAATATGACACCACGATAGATACTTTGAATGTAAAAGGTAACTTGGATTTCAGCACCTTGACCACCGAAGACACCTTCGTAACATGTGGTGCCACCAACTTCATCGATATCATGGGTTCTCGTTTCCGTGCGGGTGCCGCGTTCGAAACTCAAGATATTGTAACCAATACCGTAACTTGCGAATCTGACAAAACTCTTAAAAAGAACATAGAACCTATGGCTGACGGTATCGGTTTGGTGTCCAAATTACGCCCAGTAACATACAACTGGAAAACTGATGAAGAATCCAAAAACATCGAATACGGTTTCATCGCGCAAGAAGTGGAAGAAAACTTCCCCTCATTAGTACGCACCAACGGAGAAACTGGTATAAAATCCGTGGATTACCAAAAAATGGTTTCCTTACTAGCGTTATCTGTACAAGAACTATCTCAACAAGTGTCTGAATTGAAATCCAAACTCTCAGCGTAAGCATTTAAAACATATTATTGTCGCTAAATAACTTTTCTTCTTATTCTTTGGTTTTAACAAAGATATCAAATCAGTAAACACACTCGTCTTTTCCAATAATAATATTTCGTCAATCAATGATTGAGGTATCGTGTCATCAACGGTACCAAAAATACCATCCTTTCCTTTCCCTAATTGTTTCAAAACATCCACTATTGTTTGGATTTGATTATTATCTTCAAAATCAACTCCTTCTTTACTCAACTTGTCAATCACTTCATGTAATATTTGCACTACCGATTCAGTGGGTTTGTTTTTATCTTCGAGTGTATGTAGTATAGCAATCGTTATCGCCATGTAATGTGCATTTAATTTCATTATATACTACATACACACATTATATTCATTGTCTTCAGACGATACACTAGCGTCATCTTCAGAACACGAATCAGATTCATGAAAATCAATATTAATCTTCTTTCGACAACATGGACTCATACAACTATATTTACACCAATCTTTTAAACACTCTTTGTGATAAAAATGTTTACACTCCAATTCTACTTCACCAAAAACTTCAATCGGGTCTAGACAAATTACACAAATGTTCATGATGTCTTGTGTACTACATAATGTATATCCTTTAATGCAAATATTTACACGAACATTAAAAAGTATTCAGAAATTGTAAACAAACTTAAGGATTTGTCTACATATAAAAGTAGATAAGCATGCGATGAAAGCTTATCATGTGAGTTGGATGACATGGTCATTCTCACATTCGTTGTTAGGGCTCGATTAGCTCAGTTGGTTAGAGCGTGGTGCTTATAAAGTGAGCCGTTTCGGTTCTTTTATGCTTGTTGGATACTTTATCGTATTCGTCCGCACCTTTAGGCGACGCCAAGGTCACCGGTTCAAGCCCGGTATCGAGCACACCCACATTTTAGCTCTTATAGCTTAGTGGTAAAGCGCACGCTTTGTAAGCGTGAGATCGTGGGTTCAATCCCCACTGAGAGCATTAGGGGTTAGGGTTTATTCTTCCTTCACACAACCAAAAAACAATCGACAACAAATATATAGACACAATAAACCATTTATTGTATGAATTATTCTACCAAGAAGGGAACTCGTCTCTGCCGCGGCAGTCCCTGCAGATGCTATACAACAAAATATACTCGCGATCAACAATGTATCCATTTTTCTGAAAGCTTTTGGAACAACTTTCGAAAACATTTTTATATTATAAGATAAGATAATAAAAAAAACTACTATGCCAGGATGCCCGAGCTGGTCTAAGGGGGTGGACTTAAGATCCACTAGTCAATGACTGCGCAGGTTCGAACCCTGCTCCTGGTACTGTTCCTCTATAGCTCAATTGGTAGAGCGCACGGCTGTTAACCGTGAGGTTGTAGGTTCGAGCCCTACTGGAGGAGTGACCTTGAATGCATGATTCCAATCCACAAGGATTGTGAGAAAATGATAAACGATGTTGCACCGTATGGAGCCAGTGTTTTGATTCTCAGTTGTGTTTTCAAAATTCCTGAATTGGTCACAGGACACAATGGATTCATCCAAATTTTTTGAAAGTCACGCGACTTTATAACGCCGAGATGCCCGAGTGGTCTAAGGGGTTGCACTCAAGTTGCAATAGTCAATGACTGCGCAGGTTCGAGTCCTGCTTTCGGTACATAACGGAAAACCAAAAAAAACTACTATGCCAGGATGCCCGAGTGGTCTAAGGGGTTGCACTCAAGTTGCAATAGTCAATGACTGCGCAGGTTCGAGTCCTGCTCCTGGTACTGTTCCTCTATAGCTCAATTGGTAGAGCGCACGGCTGTTAACCGTGAGGTTGTAGGTTCGAGCCCTACTGGAGGAGCGACCTTGCGCATCATTCAATTTGAAAAGATGACAAATCCAAATGAAGGATTACTACGTAACTACGTTTTAGACTCAATTCGATTAACGAATTTAGAATCTGGTCTTTTCTTTTGGATGGTTGCATAATAACCCGAGTTGGTCACGGGTGGGGTTAGGAGAGGTGGGATGAGAGTGGAACACAAAAACAGTTTCACGACCCTGTCACCCGTCTCTCTAAAACAAATTACGACGTGTCATTTTGTTTCCTCTATAGCTCAATTGGTAGAGCGCACGGCTGTTAACCGTGAGGTTGTAGGTTCGATTCCTGCTGGAGGAGCAACTAAAGTATCATTATATGCACCATATAGTATGATGTCTATAATCATATTTTAGTTTATGTTTCTGTCTAAAGCTAAGAATAAATCTTAATTAAGAAATAGCTTAAGATTTCATTCATTTAGGAAATGCGGATGCTTTGATAATTAGCGCATTCAAAAGAGACTCAACGCCATTCCTGTTCAATATTCCAACCATTCTTGAGATATCTATTCTTGTTAGTTGTATTAGCTTGCGAGTCAGGTATCCACATGCCATGATATCTTTCCACATGTTCATTTGTTTGTGGTACCTTTCGTTGGGAATATGCCCATGTTGGCCAATTGTCGCTCATAGAAGCTCTGCTAAATTTTTTACATCTTTTTGTAGGGTCTTGTGAAAAACCTCCCTTATTGAACCACGTAAACGAATTACAATTTGGGTCCTCCGCACACTTCCCCATACATTGTCCATCCCCAGACGCCGCTACAAATTCACCACCTACCGCGGCATAATGTTGTGGCATTTGCCTATTATAAAGAAATGTTGCATGTTCCTTTTTACCGCAACGCATCGCGGACAAAAGCATCAGCACAATGATCATAAATCCGAGTGTCGTTATCGTCTTTTCGTTCAATACAAATTTTTTAGCCATAGTTACTATTAATAAATATTTTTTTACTGTTTCATATAATAATGTTTTCTCATATTCATTCGAAAACTTGAAGGTACGACATATTTTTTGAAATAAACTCGAAGAACATACCGCGCATCTTTTGGGGTCAATTCCATTCGACGCGCAAACGTCTTATATGCAATGGGATTGTGTTGAGTCTCAAAATACATTTTCGCGTTATGGACCAATTCTAAAGGAGTGTGAATCATATTTAACAATCATTCGTTTTATTTCTTTAATTGTATACGATTATGTTTCTTGTAACATTCAAAAACTATTAATTTTTTAAGTTATATTTTAGTCATGAATTCTTCACAAACTTCCCATATTTTGACGCCTTTATTCTTTCTGAATGTTTGGAAATCAACCACTTTAATTTTTTTTATTTCGTCGTTCGGTTTAAACTTTGTTTCTAGTACGTCAATCATACTCGGTGGAATGGGGAACCAAAATACAACATATCGAGAAGTGACTTTTTGACGTTTTTTCTGATTGTTCTCTAAATGAGCTTTCGTTCGGTAATCTGTCATAAATATAGACGTGCGTACATCACGTGGAATAAAAGGCATTAAACCACTTGTCTCTTCATTCAACTCTCGTTGGGCGGCTATAATAGGGTTTTTTTCTTCGTTTCGTTTAACACCACCTGAAACGAACCCCCATTCGTCTGTTTCTTTGTCTTGAACCATCATCATTTTTTTTCCATTATATGGAATCACAAACACTTTATGTCTAATAACTCGGCGTAAACTCATTATTGTATGCAATTATTAAAAAAAAAATAGTCTTTTAAAAAATATTTCGAATACATTAATGATTGAAACAATCGGTTTAGGTTTATTGATTGCAGCATTGTCCGCATTGATTTCGGTGACTTGTTGGAATATACGAAGATTACGTTGTACATCTTGCGAAACGCCGTGTTGTAAGATTGAACGTAAGTTAATGTCTGTGGAAAGTATGCAACGCGATCCTTTACAACCTCCTACAATCAACATCAAATCTTAAAAAATATACATGCGTTTTAGCCAATCATTACGACATGCAATAGGCAACCGTATGTTATAAAAATCTACTTTGGTAGTTACTTTGTGTAATTCCTTTATGACGTGCTTGGAATAATATATTTTCCAAATATAAAACTGAATATCGTCTGGTAATTCCATAATTATTGAAAGATTAAAGATGTCCTTTAAGTTACTTAAAGAACGTAAATTTATTTAATTAAATTCAATTCAATGTCGTTCAATTTCGACAATCCGTACCAATTGAGACAATTGGTGAAATTGGATAGAGAAATACGAATTCCTATACATAATGAGGAAGAACATGCGTACATGTATTTATGCAAAGAAATGATTTCGCCGTTTATCGTGTTTCATATGCGGAGAGGCAACTTGGAGTATCGAATATTTGCAGACATTCATAAAAGACAAGTCAAATTTATAGAAGAAAGCATCAATACATTGAATGAAGACACTCTTTTATGGCAATTTACAAATTACGATCAACTTTCAATCCAGGAAATGACGGTGTTGAAAGTATGGTTTGATAATATATGTGTTCAATTCAAAAACGCGTTTTATTCCATCAAACACAATTTTTATTTTCATCCATTCAATAGTTTTGGATCAATGGAACGTTTACCAAAATTGGTACAAAAATGCACACCCGACACACAACGATATGTTCACGAATTCATACATAATTTGTCTGTAGGGTACAAAGAGAAACTAAAAAAGTTTGTGTTTTTAAGATCATTTAGGATCTGGAAAGAATGGTATTTCAATCCCAATAATACCAACGGTTACGTCCATAAATTAAACAATTACCACATTCTACATTGTCGTTGAAACCATAGTTCCATTTCAGGGTCATTATATAGATACGTTTCAATTCTTTTTTTGTATTGATCGGATTCAATATACGATGGTGTTTGTGGTGCTGACACGGTGTTACTAAGTTTATTACATCCACTTATGATACACTCAATATAGGTTTGTATGTAATCCATTTTATATATAAATAATGTAACTATTATTTTAAATGAAAATTTTTGATTATATCATTATTGGTGGTGGTCCTACGGGTATTGTAGCTTCCTATTTTTTAGCTCAACAAAATCATAAAATTCTTTTACTAGAACATTCCAGTCATTTAGGTGGGTGTTGGTACACGGACATGACGAATGGTTACATGATCGAACATTCCCCAAAAGTCATCGGAACATCCTCTCATCCTCATTTTATTCAATTTATAAAACAACTAGACGTCCCTTTCGATACATATAATGTGTATTCAAACATTATGTTGAAGTTGGTCAAGTTTTTCATATCCAACACGACGATCCACGATTTAACAAGACTCATTAAAATATGCAGCCTACGATACTACAAATTTCCATTTCAGTATCATCAATCTGTTACAGATTGGATGAAAAACAATTCAATATCTCCAATGGGAACAAGAATGATTACAAAATTATGCATTGCACTCGCCAACATTCCAGATAAATTAGCAATCGGTGTGTTGATCGATTCTCTCATTTCGAACCCAATCACGGAATTCGTGCAATTGAAACGACCCAACGAATGGATTGAACGTGCAACCGATGAGTTGGTCCGAATGAATGTGGATATTCGCTTCAACACCACTGTACATAGTGTCGATGATATCAACATGTCTGTTTCATGTAAAAGTAATACATATTATGGGGGGAAAATCATATTCACAGTACCTGTCAAGGAATTGTATACCATTTGTAAATATTCGTCATTAAACATGAGACATAATTGGTTTGCAAACATGAATGTATTCAAACAATTCGTCGACCAATCCACCTATTTTGGTATTGGTATACAATTACATTTTGAAGAAAAAATCAGCACAGATAATAAGGATTGGTGTTGGAGTTGTATGAACGATTGGTCCATCATTGTGACAGATCGCACACCCGTCCTTAATTCATCCACAATAAGAACCGTTTGGTCGTGTGCGATTGTTGATGTCGAATCTACTAGCAAACGATTGGGGAAAACAGCAAATCAATGCACAATGAATGAAATAAAAGAAGAAGTTGTCCATCAACTTTCCATCACGCATGGATCGGCATTAAATCCTGTGAAAATAACATCTCACAACGATTTGTATCGCGAAAACAATGCATGGAATTCCATTCGATCTAGTTACTCAAATTCGATTGGAACTGTTCCAATGGAAGGTAAATTTGTTTCTAATGTGTATACATTAGGACCTCATACCCAACGTGAAATTGCAACGATTGATAGTGGTATAAAAAGCGCTATTATTTTTTGTAAGCCTAATTATTTATTTAAAAAAATGGTAATGTTCACCTCAATAACATTCCTTATGTATTGCGTTGTAAACGTGTATGTGAATATGCCTTTATCCTAATTCAATATTACATTTTTGTAGCACGGGCTGGGCATCTGGTGTCCAAATGGCATAAGCTAAATCTGGATTTAAGTCAACGACTCCTGGTTGATTTAACAGTAAACTAAACATCGCAAACGTCAATTGTGCATCTGCACAGTTGACATTATTTGCATCTAATTTCTTGACGGTGGTTAGTATTTCTGTAGCATCAGTTGCTTGAGCATCGGTTGATTTAGGTATCGCTATCTCGACACCTCCTGTGCCCATTTTTTTGCAATCTAATTCGTTTAAATATAATGCATCGCTCGTATTATATTTGTTTAAACCATAAAATTCAAGTTCGGGTGTTGTTGGGGTGTGATCGGGTGCGTTGTATTTAGTGTATTTAGTTTCCCAAGACGGATCAATAATTGTCCCAATTGTAAACATAAATTCTGTTCTTTCACTTGGCGTTTTGGGGAAAGATTCAGATGTCATTAGATTCCTGACATCCGTGGCAAGTCCAAGCATATTCTTGCTCGCTTCTATACACGTCTTGGGTTTGGGTAGGGTCTTGATCCATTTATTTAAAATCGCCAAATAATCTTTTACATTTTGATCATTTCCATTATACACCCATGGTTTCCCATCCCATCCAGTACCACCACCTCCACCATCTCCACCACTTCCACCATCTCCACCAGTACACCCAAGTTTATTTATGGTCTTTTCCGCCCAGTAATTCAATAAAGTTCTTGTTTGTGCTTGTGCATCTTTTTTACTATGATGTTTTGAAAGAAACGACTTATCTTTACTGGTGGTATTCAACCCGACGACAATATGCAATATTCCAGTTGCCTCCAAGTCTTTAATGTTTGGAAGTTGGTTTTGGTCAAATTCATATTCATCACAATCATCATATTTTTGTTTAGATAATTTGCGTACTATCTGTGGCCATGACCCCCAAAATCCCGCAAAAAAGAAATAAGCAACTATAGAAATAATTAGAATGAGGGCTATTAACGATGACATTTAATTATATATATCTTTAATGAATAATAAAAACTGGAACATGATCTCGTTTTCTGAACATTCGTAGTATTCTCTACCTATATCAGTTCTATTTATAAATAAATGGTCGAAAAGTTTAATCATTCTTTTTTCATCTTCTTTTAAATGGGGTGTATATACAATGCAGTAAATACGACTATTCTTTGGATATGCTGGCATTCTATTCACAATGTTTTGACTCCGACCAATCTTGAATATATTTTCGTTCGTTTTAATAAATTCACGCTCCTTGACAACATATAGATGTCCATCGTTTTTATTTTTCAATGGGTGTATGGATGCGCGTGTGTTGAAGGTGCGTGTAAATTTAAAAATCATATTGAGCATGTTGACAATCTTGATATATAGTAATCAACAATAAGGTAGCAACAACCGATACACCAATAATTTCATATACCATTATATAGTAAATATCATCGGTTCTTTAAGTTTATATTTAATATATTAGGGTTGTTTTCCATTTATTTCAAAGTAAATAAAAAATATATGTGATATAATATAAATGTCCTCAACCTTGAAACGTCCACGTGGCCGTCCTCCAATGTCTTGTTATCGTATAGATTCCGTTACATACGGTAGAAAAACGGTAAAAGCCAAAACCGCTTTACGTTCAAAAATGTGTTTGTCACGCTCCACAAAAAAATACCCCCCTTACCGTTGTAGATCCACCCCAACTGGGTGCAAAACTTCGGCGGTGGGTATTCGTACTGGTGGACGCAAACCCGCTTCTCGATATGCCAAACGACCCACTACAGGTGCACGTACGGGTGGTCGTAAACCCGCCTCCAAATATGCCAAAAAACCCACTACAGGTGCACGCACTGGTGGACGCAAACCCGCCTCCAAATACGCCAAAAGACCCACTACGGGTAAACGTACTGGTGGACGCAAACCCAGAAAATATTAAAGATTCACTTAAAGATCATTTAGGTTATATTGTTTAATTCAATGGAGCGCCGTTTCATACATAATTTGATATCAACTAAACATTTATTGACAGGGGAATGGGTCTCGAAAAATTGCAATTACGAAAAGGATGTTTGTAATGTACTCGGTATGCAATGTGAAATGACTCGATATTGGGATGGTACATATGGACGTAATCCTATTCATATCGAGATTAAAAAAGGCTGTTCTATTTGGTTAGACGAAGTTCGCTATGCGGAACATAAATTAAACGATCCCAATCAACATTTGTTGACCATGTTTTTGATTCCAAATAGTAAAAAAACTTGCATTAAAAACATCTATATTGTTCATTTACAAACCTTGTTTGATTATTTGAAAATGAACAATATAGAATGGTGTAAATATTTACTCCAAAGAAACAAAGAAGTAAATCATTCGTTGAATTGTCAACAAAGAATGTGTATTAATGATTTAAAAGAAATTGCTGAATATCATATTTAAATACCGTCATTCCACCCCAAAACAGGATGATGTTTCTGTTTGGATGATATATTTTGATTGATGTACACCAATACTTTTCGTTGAACATCTTGAGATGTGTTATATAGAATGTGTCTAAATCCTTGGCGAATTGCACCTCGACAAGTAGAATCTGAAGAATTGCAATATTCATCAACAAACTGTTGTATTGTAGTGAAATCGTGTGCAGGTTTTCCATATTTAAACCACGATTCGATTATGTAGATTAAAAATATGAATATTTGATCATCAACATTCATTAATTTACCATCATTATATTCATCACGTTCAATTTCGTCACATATGTCTGCCCATGAGGGTGTCATTGTTACTATAGACTTTTGGATAATTTAATCATTTAAGACGAAGTTTTTAAATATGATTAACAATGAACAGTCGGTATTCATTTTCGGCTGCTCCGGCTGGTGTAGCAAAATGTATAAAATTTAGTATCTTGAGTTCAGATGAAATTGCGGAACATTCTGTCGTAAAAGTTGATAGTACAGATTTGTTTGACAAAGGAGTACCTAAAGGTAATGGTTTGTATGATTTGCGAATGGGAACCATTGATAAATCGTTTACTTGTCAAACCTGCAATTGTGATTTGATCAATTGTCATGGTCATTTTGGTCATATAAAACTACACAAACCTATGTTCAACCCTTCTTTTATCAAGACTATATATAAAATATTACAATGTATTTGTATGCGGTGTTCCAAAATATTGGTACCAAATCTGGAAACAAAGTTGAAAAAAAGACAAAATGCATTTAAATTTGCATTTGACACATGCAAGAAGGTTACCAAATGTGCGGTATGTGATATCTCTCAACCTAAGTGGATTTTCGACAATTATGCTATTTTTTGTCAATTTGAGGAAAATGGTAATGTAATAAAGAATCAAGTTTATGGATCAACAGTATTGCAAATATTACGGAAAATTAGTAACACCGAATGTTCTATATTAGGATTTGATCCAATTTACGCTCATCCAAAAAATATGATTATTGTTAACCTTTTAGTACCACCACCTGTAGTGAGACCGTCCGTCATGATGGACTCCAACTCTAGGACACAAGACGACCTTACACATAAATTAATCGAAATTGTAAAGACTAATAATGTTCTAGATAAACAAAATCAACAAAGTGTTTACGATGAACATTTACAACTTTTACAATATCATATAAATACATATATTGATAATGAATTACCAGGTCAACCCCAATCTACACAACGAACAGGTCGACCTATTAAATCGATTAGTCAAAGAATTCGAACCAAAGAAGGGCGTGTACGAGGGAACTTGATGGGTAAAAGAGTCGATTTTTCATCGCGTACAGTTATTACCGCTGAACCAAATATTCGTTTAGATGAATTGGGAGTACCTATTGCTATTGCCAAAAATATGACAATTTCTGAAGTTGTGACATCATATAACAAAGATTTTTTGGAAAGATGTGTTAGAAATGGCGTTGATAATAATTGTTGTGAACCTGGTGCAAAATTTGTGATACACAACGAAACACAAAAAACAAAAGACTTGAGATTTGTAAAAATCGACCATTTACAAATTGGAGACGTGGTTGAACGACATTTGATGGATGGAGATTACGTGGTGTTCAATCGCCAACCAACATTGCATAAAATGTCGATGATGGGACATCGAGTAAAAGTAATGTCGGGTGAAACATTTCGACTAAACTTGAGCGCAACCACTCCATATAATGCCGATTTCGATGGAGATGAAATGAACATGCATGTTCCGTGCTCGTTAGAAAGTCGGGCGGAAGTTAAGGAGTTAATGATGGTTTCTAAGAATATAGTTTCTCCTCAGTCGAATCGACCTGTAATGGGAATTGTCCAAGACGCCTTATTGGCATGTAGAATAATGACCGAACGAGACGTATTTGTAGATACATCAATGTTTATGAACCTTATCATGAAAATACCAAACCAATGCGATAAACCTATTCCAATACCTGCGATACTAAAACCAATTCCGTTATGGAGTGGTAAACAAATATTCAATTTATTGCTTCCTGAGAAACAATGGGTAGAAACACATTCGTATTCAGGGTGGCATGATGAAGATCAGGAACTTCCGTGGTTTTCAGTTTCAGATACGGAAGTAATTATCGATAAATATGGTTATTATGTTGCAGGTATTATGTGTAAAAAGACGGTCGGTCCCGCATCAAACGGACTCATTCATAAATTTTGGTTGCACGGTAGTCATACTGCTGCATGCGACTTTATCAGTCACCTACAATATATTTGCAATGGGTGGTTGAACGAGGTTGGATTTTCGGTTGGTGTTAAGGATTGTGTCAATCGTACGGAAGCTCAAAAAAAGGTGGATGAATTAATCAATGTTTCCCTCGACAAGGTGAGTGAACTAACCAAGAATTCAAACACCACCGAAGGTGACATAAACAAATTGTTAAATTCGGCGCGTGATAATTCTGGAAAATTCATTCAGTCAACCATGTCATCGAAAAACAATTTATACAACATGGTGTCTGGAGGTTCGAAAGGTAGCATTATCAACATTGCCCAAATTATGGCGTGTGTAGGTCAACAAAATATTAATGGACACCGAATTGCTTATGGGTACACTGATCGTACATTGCCTCATTTCAAAAAACACGATATCGGTTACGAGAGTAAAGGATTTGTAAAAAACTCGTACATGAAAGGATTAACACCTACCGAATTCTTTTTTCACGCAATGGGAGGTCGTGAAGGTGTAATCGATACTGCAATCAAGACTAGCGAAACTGGATATATTCAACGGCGGCTTGTGAAAGCTATGGAAGACATTTCTGTCGGATTTGATACGATTGTACGAAATAGTATTGGTGATATTTTACAATTCAAATACGGGGAGGACGGGTTTGATGGATCCATGCTCGTATCTCAAAAACTCCCAGATGGGCAAACTGTACATCTTCCAGTGGACGTCAAGTTGCTCATGAAAACAATTCATTTAATGAAGACGAACGAGACCGACAAAGTCGGTGTTGTAGAATTGAATACATTTATTGAAACCATCCCAAATCGATTATTAATAACTTCTCTAAAACATCACACCCGAAACGTTTCATGGAATCGAACACAATTTGAAAATTTTATGAATCAAATTAATGAAACTTTACATTATGCAACAGTTAATCCTGGAGAAATGGTAGGTACGGTCGCTGCTCAATCTTTAGGACAACCCATTACACAAATGACATTAAATACATTCCATGCAGCGGGAATAAGTACAAAAAATGTGACATTGGGTGTACCAAGACTAAAAGAGCTGATCAATTTGACAAAAATCATCAAAAGTCCAAGTATGTGTATATATTTAAAACAACCATTAAAAAATATTAATCATTTTACAGGAACTACAATACACACATTTGTAAGTGATTATGAAATATATGAAAATTTACCATTTTATGACTTTGAAGAACGGTACATTGATTTTATGGAGATTGATGAATTAAAAGATGCGATTCAACAAACCAAGTATGTAGCTATTTTGCAAGTAAACATTTCACAATTGAAAAAACATAACATGAGTATTATTCAACTCACAATGCATATCAATAACGAATCTGATTCTGTTTGGTGTAGTTCGAATTTTGAAATCTCTGAAAATCCTATGATAGTTATTCGATTATTTGCAAATAACACTCTGGATTCTTTCAATAATATTAATACATTTATTATGAAAATCCTTCAAGATGTGCACGTCAAAGGATATAAGAATGTTATTGAATCGTATAAAAACATCGATCCTCATATCATAGACACACATGGTAGTGATTTAAGTACTTTATTATGTGATCCATTGGTAGATTTTTCAAAATCATATACCAACGACATATTAGACATGTATTCGTCGTTAGGTATTGAAGCCGCTAGAAAAGCCCTTCTCAATGAAATTAAAAATGTGATTGAATTCGACGGATCGTACGTCAATTATCGTCATCTTAGTGTTCTTGTGGATACCATGACTTACAAAGGGAATTTAATGGCGATCACACGACACGGAATAAATCGAACGGAAACGGGGGTACTTATGCGGTGTTCGTTCGAAGAGACGATTAACATTATTACTGAGGCTGCCGTACATGGGGAAGATGATAATTTGAAAGGAGTAACCGAAAACATTATTATGGGAAAGTTAGCAAAAATAGGAACAGGTATTGTGGATATTCTCATGAAATTACCTCCCGAGGTCGACGAGACTCCAAACAACGAAGATTCCGAAATTGAGCTCGCATTTTGTCCGTCATCACCAACACGTGACACAACATTTATAAAATCATACTTTCCTTGAATATCACTTAAAGAACAATGTCTTAAATTAAATATACGAGTGAACATGCCGACATCTACCTTCAACCTTAACATAGACAAACTTCTAAATGATATATCAACTCAAATATCATCCATGGTAAAGAATCACGTTGAAGAGCAACTTAAAAGTGTTTCTATTCATATCGCCAATGTTTACAAACTTAATGAAGAACAAGTATGGGAAACTATTCAATCTAAAATTTCATCATTACAAAACAATGTTGAATCATCTGTGCGTCGTCAACCTAAAAAACTAATCGCTGAAACCGAAATGTGTTGCATGTTTACAAAAGCTGGAACACCTTGTAAATATAGACGTATCGATGGAGACACCATGTGCAAGAAACATAAGAATGTGGGATCTTCAACACCACCACCTGTACAGAACACCGAACCAATAACATTTACTCGTACATTTTTCCCGAATTCTCATACTGACGAAATCATTGACGACGTCGCAACCGAGTACATCACAGATGAGTAAATTCAGGTGTATATATACGTCTTCATGATAGTCTCAAGTAATTGAATCATACTATTGGATGAACATTCATAATATTCTCTACCAATATCGCTTCTACATATAAAGATTTTATCGCAATTTTCAATGATATATTTTTCAAGTTTATTCACATTATATGGTGTGTAAAATATCAAAAAGATTTTACTATGTTTGGGATACGCTGGCATTCTGTTCACAATGTTTTTTGACTTTCCTATTTTGTATATATTTTCATTTGTTTTAATGAATTCTCGTTCTTGAATCATATAAATATGACCAGGGTTTGTTGTGTCGTCTAATAAGCTATAATCAAATGGAATCGATATCGAATTTGTAGTATCAGTTTTAACCTTTTCTTTAAATTTGAAACAAGTAAACATAATGTTTTTACGTAATATTTGTTTAAATATATTCTTTTTCAATTATTAGTTATAAATGTCACAATGCGAAGTTTGTTGTAAAAAACCATCTAAAGTGGAATGTTTGCATTGTAATTTCCTTTCTTGTAAAACGTGCACTGAAACATATTTACTGAATGATATGAATGAGCCAAATTGTATGAAATGTAATCAAACATGGTCTAGAAAATTCATAAAGAACTCTTTATCAACTTTATTTCTTGATAAACGATTACGAGAGCATCGTGAGAATGTACTATTAGATGTTGAAAAATCTAAACTGCCTTATTATCATGAATTAGCCGACATGGAAAGATTTCATCGCAATAAACAAAACGAAATATCAAGGGTTCGAAAACAAATACAAGATAAAACAAATGAACTGAATTTATTGAAAGATGTACTTCGGGAACACATTATAACGAACAATAATGTTCAACACAATTCTAGAAAAATCAAAAAATGTTCCACAAACCAATGTAGAGGATATATGGACAAAAATTTTGGTTGTACATTATGCAATGTAAAGTTTTGTAGTAGATGTTATGAACCATTGAATGACAATCATCATGAATGCGATCAAGATACGTTAAAATCCATTTTTGAAATCAATCGATCCTCGAAACAATGTCCGTCTTGTGGAGTTGATATTTGTAAAGTGGACGGATGTGATCAAATGTGGTGTATTCTTTGTTCAAAAGCCTTTAGTTGGAAAACTAACAAAATGTTAAATACCAAAAATATTCATAACCCTCATTATTTTGAATGGTTGAACAAATATTCATTTGAAGTTGATGATAATTGCAACAAGAGTGTTATTTGGTGGAAATTTGTTCAAGAACTACAAAATTCAAATTTACAAATTGATATTAAACTCGAAAAATTCAATTTAGTAAAGGAACAATTATTAACGTATATGACTATTATGCATTTGAATCCTACCAAAGAATTTGAAGATCTTGGTGTAACATACATTCTTGGTGATATTAATGAACAACAATGGAAGAAAAAACTTCAACAAATTGAGAAGAAAAGTAAAAAAACCGACGAGATTATAGGAATCATTCAAGCTTTCGTAAACATGGTTATTGATATATTTTTCGAATTACATAATAAAAACACCAAATGTATTGACGATTTGAGGATTGTGAAAGACCGTCTTGAGGAAGTTCGATTATTTTTCAATGAAAATATGACATCGTTATCCCAAATTTATAGCAAATGTGTGTTTCCTATCATAACGTCAAATATTGACTTGGTTGACACAAATCACAAGGAATAAGCATATTTATTTCTTGAGATGTATTAATAGTAAGTCATGTCTATTATTCCGAATACTATATTAGGTATTCATGTTATTATTGCGTCTTTTCTATTTTTTTGTCCATTTTTATCACAATACAAAGCAGTGGATGACTTGCATATATTGTTCATGTTTTCGATTGTCCTACATTGGATACTAAACAATAATGTTTGTATGTTGACTGAACTCGAATATCATTTTCGTAAATTGAATGGTGAATCGATTGAAAAAAAACAAACGTTTTTTGCTAAAATAGTTAATCCTTTATATGATGGATTTGATGACGTCGTTTTTACCAAACTGTTCTTAATATTTTTAGTATGTACTTGTATACGCCACATCAATTTCTACCACAAGAAAACATTCTGTAAATGATGAACATACATACTGCTAAATTTATCATAGAAACCAATAATGCAAAAAAGTTACAAGTAGATGGCAACCCTACGCATAGGGTATTTAATATGATATTCATTACAAATGCTAATGCACAAGAGAATATTATCAACATCCCTGGAGACGTTGCATTTCCAAAAATTAACGCTTTTTCTAAAGGTTGTGGTAACTTCATCTATATATATAACTATATTAGAAAATATTTAGGGTTTCAAAATAATTAGTTTAATTAAATATATCAGCAGTTACATTTATAGTTACACCACTTGACCCATTGGATCCTCTATGACCTCCATCTTTGGATGTAGATCCGTTACCACCGCTCACGTCGAATGTGGTGGAACTTCCGTCGATATTATTTGTGACATTCATGATACATCCACCAGCACCACCACCACTCCCTCCGTGCCAACCACCGACGGATCGGATA
>Ga0315315_10000114_pt1 | contig 56524 bp, 48 predicted proteins | sample M140m3416metaG_FD_203699 | JGI IMG/M metagenome (GOLD analysis project Ga0315315, IMG submission 203699) | Ammonia-oxidizing marine archaeal communities from Monterey Bay, California, United States - M1 40m 3416 | ecosystem: Environmental > Aquatic > Marine > Intertidal zone | place: USA...
CCGTTCACCATTTAACTTATAAATATGAAACATCAAATATTATGGGAATGGATGCAGTATTTGTTTGTATGGCAAAAGAATATTATTGTCCAGTGGATGATTCCAAAGCATATTGGATTGATTCTACAAAACTCGTTGACTTATGTGATAAAGCAGATAAAACAGCGCCACTTTTGATTGGTAAGAAAGCACCAAGAATTATATTAGCAGATACTTCTGAATCTAATTGGATTGACTTTTACAAACTCCCAAATAAATATAATCTTTTAATATTTTGGGACCCAGATTGTGGACATTGTAAAAAAGAAATTCCTAAAATGATTGAACTTTATAGAGAACTTAAAGAAAAAAACATTGATATTGAATTTATTGCAATTGGAACCAATCTTGAAAATAAAAAATGGATAGAGTATGTTAAGGAAAATAAACTACAATGGATAAATATTTCCGATTTTCCAGATGCTAATGAAAATGCAAAATCTTATATATATGAAAAAAGAGTTACTACTTTGAAAAGTTTAAATTTTAGATTAACCTATGACATATTCAGTACTCCACAAGTATATCTTGTGGATAATGAGAAAAAAATAATTGGCAAAAAATTAAATGCACTTTCTCTTGGGAAAATGCTTGAACACCTAGAAAATATCGATATTCAATATTTAGATATCCTTGAACAAGAAAGTAAAAAAGAGAAAGAAAGAATAGAAAATTCTAAAAAAAATAATAATAAAAAATAAATTGGTCTGGTTTTTGACTATTTTATAATACAACATTTTATATATTTGAATCAATTAAGATAAATTAATACTATGAAAAAATCAATTTTACAATTAAGCTTTTTAATAGCAACTTTTTATACATTAAACCCTTTTGTAGCTCAACAAGCTATTGCACTAACTCAAGGTGCTGAAATAACCTTTGACAAGTCAACTCACGACTACGGACAAATTGAAAAAAGTGCAAACGGAGAATGTATATTTGTTTTTACTAACACTGGTAATCAACCATTAAAAATTTCTAATGCAAAAGGGTCTTGCGGCTGTACTGTTCCTCAATGGCCAAGAGAAGAAATAGCCCCTGGTGCAACAGGTGAAATAAAAGTTAGATACGATACTAAAAGGGTCGGTGTTATAAATAAATCTGTAACCATCCAATCTAACGCATTAAATTCTGACAATATAACAAGAGCAAAAAAAGATGCAGATGGTAATGTAATTGGTGGAACTTCAATAATAAGAATCAAAGGTGAGGTAAAGGCTCCAAAAACCAATGCTACACCTATGAAACCAGCTCAAGGACCTGTTAATTCTTCTGAATAAACCTTCCTAAGCAAATTTTATTATGAAAGAGGCAACCAAATGGTTGCTTTTTTTGTTTAAGATTCAATGGATTATTTTGATAGTAATTCAAACATTTTCATTCCTAAATCTGCAGGTGAATCTACTACATGAACACCACATTCTTTAAGAATAGCTTTTTTAGCTGAAGCTGTATCACTATCACCACCAACAATAGCTCCAGCATGTCCCATAGTTCTTCCTTTGGGAGCTGTATCACCTGCAATAAAAGCTACTACTGGCTTTGTTCCATTTTCCTTAATCCATTTTCCAGCTTCGGCCTCTAAATTCCCACCAATTTCTCCAATCATGATAATTCCATGGGTTGCATCATCATTCATTAGTAATTCAATAGCATCTTTAATTGTTGTTCCAATAATTGGATCTCCACCAACTCCTATTGCAGTAGTTTGACCTAATCCTACTTTAGTAACTTGATCTACTGCTTCATAAGTTAAAGTACCAGATTTACTAACAATTCCTACATTTCCTTTTTTGAAGATGAATCCAGGCATAATTCCAACTTTAGCTTCGTCGGCTGAAATAACTCCAGGACAATTTGGACCTACCATTCTGCAATCCTTATCACTTAAATACTCTTTTACTTTAATCATATCTGAAACTGGAATACCTTCAGTAATACAAATAACAACCTTGATACCAGCTTGAGCTGCTTCCATAACTGCATCAGCGGCAAATGCAGGAGGAACAAAAATTATAGAAACATTTGCCTCAGTTTTAACTACTGCATCTTCAACAGTATTAAAAACAGGTTTTCCTAAATGTTTTTGACCACCTTTTCCTGGTGTGACTCCACCTACTACATTAGTCCCAAAAGCAAGCATTTGCTCGGAATGAAAAGTGCCTTCACCACCGGTAAAACCTTGTACGATTACTTTTGAATTTTTATCTACTAATACACTCATTGTCTAAATTAATTTTAATTGTTTAAATCAATAATATGATCTAAATGTAAGTAAAAAAAAACCGCTCTAGAAGCGGTTTTAAATATAGTTATAAAAATATTATTTTCCTTTATCCATCTTATCTTTAAGAGCAGATAATGCTTCAAGATCTCCTAGAGTAGTTTTCTCTCTAGAATCATTTATTGATCTTACAGCTCTACTTGTTTTAGATGCACTTGATTTAGCTTTTTTAGCTTCAACTTGTCCCCAAACTTTAGTATGAGAAACCAATATTTTCTTTGATTCTTTGTTGAACTCTAAAACTAAAAATTGTGTTTTTTCTTCTTCATTAAGATAAGAACCATCTTCTTTTTTCATATGCTTTGCAGGACAATAAGCCTCAACACCATACTCCATAGATACAATTCCAGCTTTATCTTTCAACTTTATCACTGTTCCTTCATGGCTAGAATTCATAGTAAATACAGTTTCATAAACATCCCAAGGGTTTTCTTGAAGTTGTTTGTGTCCTAGGCTTAATCTTCTATTTTCAGCATCTAATTCTAAAACAACTACGTCAAGTTCATCACCTACATTACAGAACTCAGATGGATGTTTAAATTTCTTATCCCAAGAAAGATCAGAAATATGAACCAAACCATCAATTCCTTCTTCTAGTTCAACAAATACTCCGAAGTTTGTAAAGTTTCTAACTTTTGAGGTATGCTTAGATTCTATTGGATATTTTTTGTCAATATTTTCCCATGGATCTGGAATTAATTGCTTAATTCCTAAAGACATCTTTCTTTCTTCTTTATCAAGAGTTAAAACTATAGCCTCAACTTCATCATTAACTTTTAAGAAATCATTTGCAGTTCTTAAGTGTTGACTCCAGCTCATTTCTGAAACGTGTACCAATCCTTCAACACCAGGAGCAATTTCAATAAAAGCACCATAGTCTGCAATTACTACAACATTTCCTTTAACCTTATCACCAATTTTTAAATCTTTGTTAAGCGAATCCCATGGATGTTCAGATAATTGTTTTAATCCTAAAGCAATTCGTTTTTTATTATCATCAAAATCTAAAATAACAACTTTTATTTTATCATCAAGAGTGACTAATTCTTCTGGGTGATTAACTCTTCCCCATGAAAGGTCAGTAATGTGAACTAATCCATCCACACCACCTAAATCAATAAATACTCCGTATGAGGTAATATTTTTAACAATACCTTCTAATACCTGGCCTTTTTCAAGACCAGACATAATTTGTTTTTTCTGTTCTTCAATTTCAGCTTCAATGAGTGCTTTGTGAGAAACAACAACATTTTTAAATTCTTTATTGATTTTAACAACTTTGAATTCCATGTTTTTTCCAACATACACATCGTAATCTCTAATTGGCTTAACATCGATTTGTGAACCAGGTAAAAATGCTTCAATTCCAAAAACATCAACAATTAATCCACCTTTAGTTCTACACTTAACATATCCGGTAATAATTTCACCACTTGCTAACACCTCGTTAACTCTTATCCAGGCCAAATGTGTTCGTGCAGTTTTATGAGAAACTACTAATTGGCCTGTTTTATCTTCCATATTTTCTATGTAAAGATCAACAGAATCACCTATAGCTAAATCCGGATTGTATCTAAATTCATTTTTAGGAACTACACCTTCACTCTTGTAATTGATATTAATTACAACTTCTTTCTTGGTAATGGCAATTACCGAACCTTGTATTAATGATTTTTCCTCAATTTGAGTAAGAGTTCCGTCATACATGTTGTTTAGTCTAGTTCTTTCAGCATCTGAATATGAATCAGTTTCCTCTGCCTCATGTGCATCCCAATCAAAAACAGTTGGTATTTTATTCTCTTTTTTTGGAGCAACCGTTTTTGTTTCAACTACATCTTCAATGGTTTTTGAAATAGCTTTTCCTGGTGTCTTCTTGGTATTAGCTGTCTGCTTTTTTACAGTGGTCTTTTTAGCAGCTGGTGCCTTCTTAGTAGTGGCTGTCTGCTTTTTTGCAGTAGTCTTATTAGCAGCTGGTGCCTTCTTAGTAGTGGCTGTCTGCTTTTTTGCAGTAGTCTTTTTAACAGCTGATGCTTTCTTGGGGGTAGCTGTCTCTTTCTTTGCAGTAGTCTTTTTGGCAGCTGATGCTTTCTTGGGGGTAGCTGTCTCTTTCTTTGCAGTAGTCTTTTTAGCAGCTGATGCTTTCTTGGGGGTAGCTGTCTCTTTCTTTGCAGTAGTCTTTTTGGTAATTGATGCAGTTTTTTTGACAGCTTTTGGTTCTTTTCTATCTTCAGCCATGTGGCGTTTTTTTTGTATCTCTAATAATGGTCTATCTAAAGAGAGGTTAGTTTACTTGGACCATCAAGTATTTACGGGCGACAAAAATAGTGAATTATATGTTTTATCCAAGAACAAATAATAATAATTAACTCTACTATGAATTTTCAGTAATATATATATATTTTTATAATCTTGAAACAAGAGGATACATATATGGCAAGATGCCTAGAGTTAGGGGCGAAAGGAGCAGGATTTGTTTCACCAAACCCCATGGTAGGTTGTGTAATTGTCTATAAAAATAAAATTATTGGAGAAGGATATCATCAAAAATATGGAGGAAACCATGCTGAAGTAAATGCCATTAATATGGTAAAAAACAAGAAAGAGCTAGTCGGAGCAACTCTATATATAAACCTAGAGCCTTGTTGTCATTTTGGTAAAACCCCACCTTGTTGCAAACTAATAGTTAAAGTAGGAATTTCAAGTGTTGTAATTGGCAGCAAAGACAATTCAAAGAAAGTAAATGGATTAGGAATTAAATATCTCCAAGAAAACAACGTGAAAGTAAAAGTAGGTTTACTGAAAAAGAAATCTCTAGAACTTAATAAAAGGTTTTTTACTTATCACAAAAAAAACAGACCTTACATAATTCTTAAATGGGCGGAAACCAAAGATGGTTTTATGGACATTGTAAGAAAGGGAAAGAAGAAAGAAATTAATTGGATTAGTAGTGAAAATTTCAAAACTATGGTTCACCAATGGAGAGCTCAAGAGGATGCTATATTAGTTGGAAGAACTACTGTAGAAAATGACAATCCAAAACTTACTGTAAGGAAAGTTAAAGGAAAAAATCCTTTAAGAGTAATTTTAGATCCAAATCTTAAATTGGATCCTAAGCATAATATTTTTGACAATAGCTCAAAAACAATAATTGCAAATTTAATTTTGGAAAAAAAAAAAGATAATATACTCTACTTAAAATGCAGTAAGAAAGATATGATTCTTAATCTAGTAAACTATTTATACCAAATGGAAATATCTTCTATAATTGTTGAAGGAGGATTCAATACATTATCAAGTTTTATAGATAACAATTACTGGGATGAAGCAAGAGTAATTGTTGGTAATAAATTATTTAAAAATGGTTTAAAATCTCCAACAATAAACAAAAAATGGATATCTAAAAAATTAGTAGGTCAGGATATTCTTCTTAAATATTTGAATGATTGATTTAGCTATAACAATTATCACATTTTCCATGATGGTTATGTTGTTTAAATATTTTGACAAAATAAACGTCAACAATCTCATAGCCATTACTTTCAATTATTTTACTGCAGGAACATTAGCATTATCTAGTTACCTAATAGAAAACAGTTTTATTGAACTTAGAACTAATGCCAATTTAAATCTTGTAATTATAGCCTTAATTGTAGGAACTCTATTTGTTATAACATTTAATTTATATGCTTATTCAGCTCAAAAAATAGGAATTACTTTAAGTACAATTTCCAATAAGATGTCCATGGTTATTCCAATTTTAATAGGTGTAATTTTATTTAAAGAGGAAGTTACTTTTTTTAAAATTATTGGAATATTTCTTGCACTTGGAGCTATTATATTTTCTTCAAAAGATGATAAAAAAAGTAAAAAACTAAGTCAAATAAATATTATTATCCTCTTCTTACTTTTTATTGGTCAAGGTTTAGCAGATGGACTTCTAAATTGGGGACAAAGAAATATTTTAAATATTGAAAATATGAATGTTTTTTTCACATTGATATTTCTTTCTGCTGGGTTTGTAGGTGGTTTATATAGTTTTTTTAAAATTAAAACATACAACCAAATGATGGATAACAAAAGTGTTTTTTGGGGAATTATTCTTGGGTTCCTCAACTATTTAACTCTGCTTTATTTTATAAAATCTTTAAAAAATGAGCTATTTAGTTCTTATCAAGTTTTTCCAATAGTAAATATTGGTGTTATATTAATGTGTACTATATTATCGGTAATAATATTTCAAGAAAAGGTATCGATTTTTAAATGGATTGGAGTTGGATTTGGAATATTAGCTATTTCATTAATCCTATTTTAGATTAAACTAAAGTATCATCTATAGAAGCAGTAAGAGAATATAGTTTCTTAGAAGTTTCTTCTGTAACACCAACCAAAGGTAATCTCACAAAATCAGAGCATATGTTAATTAATTTTAGCAAGTATTTAATTCCAGCAGGATTTCCATCAACAAATAAATAATGAATGATTTCAAAAAGTTCGTAATGTTTTTCTTTTGCTAAATCTAAATCTTTATTCAAAGCGGCATCCACCATAGTTGAAAATCTTTTAGGAAATGCGTTAGCTATTACTGAAATAACTCCGTCTCCTCCAACTAAAACATGTCCAAGAGTTAAGGCGTCATCACCGGAAATTACTAAAAAATTATATGGTTTTTTTAAAATAATAGTCATTATTTGCTCTAAGTTTCCAGATGCTTCTTTGACTCCAATTATATTTTTAAAATCTTTTGCTAGTTTAACTGTTGTATCAGCAGTTATATTGGAACTTGTTCTTCCTGGCACATTATAAATTATGATTGGAAGATTGGAGGAATTAGATATGCATTTAAAATGCTCATAGATTCCCTGCTGAGATGGTTTATTATAATATGGACTTACAGAAAGAAATCCATCTATTTTGTGGTCTGAAAAATACTTTACTTTTTCACAAACATCGGATGTGTTATTTCCACCAACTCCTAATAAAATGGGGAGTTTACCAGCATTGATCTCTATTATGTAATCTAGTACTGCAATTTTTTCTTCTTCATTTAAAGTGACAGATTCTCCAGTTGTCCCCTGTACTACTAAATAGTTAGTTCCATTATTAATCTGAAATTCTACTAGTTTCTGTAAACCATTGTAATCTACTTTTCCATTTTCATTGAATGGAGTTACTAGTGCAACACCTGTACCTTTAAATTTATCCATTGCTAAATTTACTTCAATTTATTATATGCTTTAATTCTAGATGGGTCTAATTGAGAAACTAGATTATAAATTTTATTTCTTGAAGATGGGGAAGTAGGCAAATAAATCTTTATTAATTCTTCAAATTTGGCATTAAAAAACAATTGCATATTTAATGAAGATGGTCTGCTCTTATGGATTTCTAATAAATCATTTACAGAGCTAGTTATTTCTTTAATACAGGTATCCCTATTAACATAACACTGATCTAATCCACTAATATGATAATTATAAAAAGTCTTCCTTAGAGATGAAAACTGGGGTTGTAAAGCATTTTGTATTAACCAAAACCGATTATTACTTCCGTCACCGTCAGGTGCTTTCCAACCAGGTTCTGATGCACTTTGGCAAATACTTAAAATTTGATCTGCTTTGGTAAAATAAGGGGTTCCTCCTTCCATGGAAAAAGAATCGTAATCGTAGCCTAGAATCATGTAGATATAGTAAGCTAATATATCGGCCAAGTTGTCTACATGCTGTCCTTCAAAATATTGTATAGGTGAGTTTCTAATATATTTAAAAGTGACATTTTTATCAATGTAACTCATTAAAAGAGATTTATAATCTGAATTAAAAACCGGTCTCTGAGAAGAAATTTGTAGTTTTCCCGAGAAATCGTTCCCAGATTTAGAATTTAGTGTCAATAAAAAAGAAACATCAATTTGTTCGTGCTGCTCAAACTTGTCGTTAGTCCAATTGTAACCAAAATTGATATATTCAATCATCGCGCTTTTTAATGAAGAAAAAATCTCTTCATTTGCAGGATTATTTTGAAGTGTAGGTGCAATAACTTGAACTTCACAATTAAATATCTGAGATATACATAATTTAGAAAATCCCAAAGTAACAATAAGTAATTGTTTAAGTCTCAAATACATTCTTCTACAAAATTTAGAATATCTATTGCCACTTGATCTTTTGATTTTAATTCAAACTCTCTCTCTTCAGACGGAGTAATTAAGGTAATTTTATTGGTGTCAAGTCCAAAACCAGCACCAATATCTGACAAAGAGTTTAAAATAATCGCATCCAGATTTTTTCTTTTCATTTTCTCATAGGCATTCTCAATTCCATTTTCTGTTTCAAGAGCAAAACCAATAACTATTTGTTTCTTTTTACTTTTTGCTAAATCTTTTAGAATATCTGGTGTTTTTTTTAGTTTAATGCTTATTTCTTGATCTTGTTTTTTTATTTTATTTGATGCAGTATTCTTTGGTTCATAATCTGCTACAGCAGCACTCATTATTAAAACATCTATTTTATCAAATCTTTTTTTAATCTCTTTTTTCATTTCTAAAGTTGACTTAACATCAATTCTTTGGACATTTTCTGGTGTTTTTAAACTAACAGGTCCTGATACCAATTGAACATTTGCACCTCTTTTTTGCGCTTCATTAGCCAAAGAATATCCCATTTTTCCAGTAGAATAATTGCTTATAAAACGAACAGGGTCTATTGATTCGTATGTAGGTCCAGCAGAAATTAAAATATTTAGGTTTTTTAAAGTAGCTTTTTCAAGAAAATAATTGTTTACGAAAGCCACAATTTCTTCCGGTTCTTCCATTCTACCCTTCCCTTCTAATCCACTAGCTAATTCACCTTCTTTTGGCTCTATTACATTTAAAAATCTTTTTGTTAATGATTGAATATTTGATTGAGTAGATTTATTTTTAAACATATCTAAGTCCATTGCAGGTGCAACAAAAACCGGGGCATTACAGGATAGAAATGTAGATAAGAAAAAACTATCTGCTTTTCCCGAAACTAAATTAGATATTGTGTTAGCCGTAGCTGGAGCGACAACCATTAGGTCAGCCCATGAGCCAAGATCAACGTGGTTGTTCCATTCACCAGTATTTTCGTCTTTGACAAAGTCTTTATAAACTGGATTTTTTGATAAAGTAGATAAAGTTATAGTAGTAACAAATTGAAGAGCAGCTTCAGTAACTATAACTTTTACAAAAGCTCCAGATTTGATAAATTCTCTAATTAAAAAGGCTGATTTGTATGCAGCTATACTTCCAGTGACAGCTAGTAATACATTTTTGCCACTTAGCATGAAAAATATTATTCGTTGGAATCTTCGTTTTCAGGTGATTTCCAAAATATCTTCTCGTTTTCTAACTCCTGAATAGCAATAGCTCCAGATTTTGGCAATCTTTCGTAATATCTTGAAACTTCAATTTGTTCTCTATTTTCAAATATTTCTTCAAGATTGTCAGTTGACGTAGCAAACTCATCTAATTTTTGATTAAGCTCTTCCTTCATTTCAACATTAATTTGATTAGATCTTTTTGATAAAACAGTAATTGTTTCATAGATGTTACTAGTTTCAGACTCTAATTCTCTAAGATTTCTTGTAATTGTTGTTCTCTCTGCTGTACTGTCTTTATATGCCATTGATTATGTTTTGAGTTTTTCTAGTTCTTTCAAGCACGATAAGTAAATAGTTTCTGATTCTTTTGCAAACTTACTGCTTTTATAAGAATCCACAAAAGTATAATAAGATTTAATAGTTTCTTCAAATCTTTCTATTTTTTTTGAATCTATACTATTTGAAGCGTATAAATAATTAGATTTTAATATCAAAAAGAGTATTTCTTCCTTAAAATTGGTGTTTGGAAATTCAGAAATTGTGGTGTTTAAAGCAATAGTAGCTGACTTATATTTTTCCATTTTATGATATAGTTTTCCTTTTTCAAAACTTTTTAATTCTAACCTATTTCTTAAATTACTAATCATTACATTACAACTATCTATCAAATAACTATTGGGATGCTTGCTCATAAATAATTGGAATTCATCAATTGCTTTATAACTTTCTGATTGGTCTAAGTAATAATCAGGTGAATTCATCATGAGACAAATAGCAGAATTAAAAGCACATTCTTCAGCTCTTGGACTTTGTGGAAAGTTTTTTACAAATCTTTTAAAATAATATCCTGCGAGATAATAATCTCCCATGCAATACTGATTTTTAGCATAATAATAGTATACATCTTCCCCTTTGGAAGTCATTCTAAAATAAGACATTAATTCTTCTAAAAGTGGCAAGGATTTATAACACTGATTATTTTCATAATATTCTAAGGCTTTTTCATACTTTAAATTATAATCAGATCCTTTTAAAATTTTATTGTAATCAGAACATGACAACAACATTGAAAAAATAAAATATGTCAGGATAACCTTTGAATAAAAAATATTTGAAATAAGCTTTTTCAATTTGAAAATTTAAATTGCAAATATAGAATTATAAACCTATAATTATCTGACTTTGTTAATAAAGCATGTGAATAGATATGTTAATAAAACTAAAACAAAAGTTCTAAAAGCGATTAAAGTGTTATAATTTTGATCAAAATTCTATTTAGAATCAGTATTATGAAAGATATTTTTGACAAAATAAAAAACAACAGAGGTCCCTTGGGACAACATGCTAAAGAATCTCATGGATACTTTACATTCCCAAAGTTAGAAGGAGATATCGCTCCAAGAATGTTTTTTAAAGGAAAAGAAGTACTTACATGGAGTATTAATAATTACCTAGGTTTATCCAATCACCCTGAAGTTAGAGTAGCAGATGCTGAAGCATCTAAAGAGTGGGGACTTGGCTATCCTATGGGCGCAAGAATGATGTCTGGTCAAACTAGCGAACATGAAAAGTTAGAAAAAGAACTTGCTGACTTTATGGATAAGGACGCATGTTACCTACTTAATTTTGGTTATCAAGGTTGCATGTCTACTATAGAAGCTTTGGTAGATAGAAACGATGTTATAGTTTACGATAGTGAATCTCATGCTTGTATGGTAGATGGTGTTAGACTTCACCAAGGAAAGAGAAAAGTATTTCTTCACAACGATATGGAAAGTTTTGAAAAACAAATGACTGTAGCAACTAAAATAGCTACCCAGACTGGCGGTGGAATATTAGTAGTAACAGAAGGTGTTTTTGGAATGAGTGGTGACCAGGGAAAACTTAAAGAAATAATAGAATATAGAAAATCTGGAAAGTTTAATTTCCGATTATTTGTGGATGATGCACATGGGTTTGGAACACTTGGAGAAAGAGGACAAGGTGCAGGCGAAGAGCAAGGTATTCAAAATGAAATAGATGTTTTATTTGGAACATTTGCAAAATCTATGGCAAGTGTAGGAGCTTTTGTTTGTAGCACATACGATGTCATTAATTACTTAGCATATAATATGAGGTCTCAAATATTTGCTAAATCACTTCCTATGCCTCTAGTGGTTGGTGGATTAAAAAGATTGGAATTACTAAAAGCCAAAGAACAAAAAGACAAGCTCTGGGAAATTGCTAATGCTTTACAATCGGGGCTTAAAAGTTCTGGATTTAATTTGGGCAACACCAATTCTTGTGTAACACCTGTTATGCTAAGTGGAACTTTAGGAGAAGCTACTAAATTAACATTTGACTTGAGAGAAAATTATGGACTTTTCTGTTCAATTGTCGTCTATCCTGTAGTTCCTAAAGATGTCATTTTATTAAGATTAATTCCAACTGCTTCTCATTCCTTAGAGGATGTTGAATATACCATCAGTACATTTAATAAAATCAAATCAAAATTAGATGCCGGTGAATACCATTCCGATAAGGTATTAGATACAAATGCTTTAAAGTAATTATTATAACGTTTTGGCTAAACTACGTTTTAATGTAGTTTAGACTTTGTTGGCACACTTTTTTATTATTTAATTATATTTTTTTTCTATTTTTCCAGATTCATATTCAATAGACAAATAGTATATTCCATTTGATAGCAAATTGATGTCGAATATTTTATAATCAGAAATAAAGCTTAATTTTCCTACGCCGTAATAATTTTTCACTTTTTTAATCAATTTTTTAATATCAATTAGACCATTCGTTAAATTTGAATATACCATAACTAAATCAATTTCATCTTTTTTAATTATTGCCAGTTATGTTGAAATTTACAGAACACCATTTAATTTTAAGGATTTAAATTTCTTGTATTAATTAATACTTTATCAACATTTTATTTTTCCTAAACTTTTTTAATAAATATAATATCTAAACAAATAAAAATTAATATTGATTAAATCTTCAAGTTAAAAAGATAAATGAATAAAATAATTTTAAAATTTTGGGTGTTTTTTTTGGCCGTAATATGGTCCAATAGCTTTTTTTCTAACAATTCTATGAATTTTCATTCTACTGTTCTTTTAAAAAACTTTGGAAATATAATCCCACTAAATAAACTTGATACTTTAAAAATTGCAACCTTAAATCTATCCTCCAACAACTTAAATAGATTTGAGACGTCCTGCGATAACTATACCAATGTTGACCATTTTCATTTCAACACTTTCTCTTCAAAAAGAATGATTAGAGCAATGGAAAAAGAACTTAAAGGTTTTAATCTAATTATTGTAAACACAGACACAATTCACTATGAAATTGCAAATTTAATCCAAGAAATAAGTTCAAAAAATAAAATAATTCTAAACTATGTTCACGGGAAAAAACTCTTTTTTGAAGATCTTATCATAAACAGCTGTCAAGCAATATTATACAACCCTAACTCTAAATCTAAAAGTCTTAAAAATGCTAGCCAAGTTGTTTTTGGTGGTCTTTCCTGTAGTAATACTTTAGAAAATAATTTATGTAAAAATTACCAATCTGGAGATGGACTAACTACTACCAAAACTAGACTTTCCTATTTAAACCCTAGTGAGCTAGATATAAACGATAGTTTACTTTACAAAATTGATTCAATAGTGAATAATGGCATAGATAAACATGCAATGCCAGGTTGTCAAATATTAGCTGCCAAAGACGGTAATGTTTTCTTTAACAAATCCTTCGGAAATCACACCTACGATAGTAGTTCAAAAAAAGTTGAAAATTCTGACATATACGATTTGGCTTCCATTACAAAAATTGCAAGTTCTGCATTAATATTAATGCAACTAGAGTCAGAAAACAGATTTAGCGTAGACTCTACCCTAGGATATTACTTACCAGAAATATTAGACTCCACAGAATATAAAAATTTAGTAATAAAAGAAGTTTTAACCCACCAAGCTGGTTTGGCCTCTTGGATACCTTTTTATGTTAAAACCTTAAATGAAGGAATGCCATCCTACGAACTCTACAGCAAGCTTCCGTCAAATATTCACCAAAGCTTAGTTGCAAAAAACTTATACATGCTAAGCTCCTACAGAGATACTATTTTTGAAAGAATACTTTCTACAGACATTAATAAAAATAAAAAATATAAATATAGCGATGTAGGGTATTACTTCATCAATGAAATAATTAAAAAAATCACCTTTAATAGCCAAGACCTAATCGCAGAAAATATATACAGCAAAATTGGACTTCAAAATATTGGTTACAACCCACTTAATAAATGGGATTTAAGTAGTATAACACCAACTGAAAATGACACATTTTTTAGACATCAACTAATACACGGATATGTTCACGACCAAGGAGCTGCTCTTTTAGGAGGAGTTGGTGGGCATGCAGGACTTTTTTCAAATGCAAATGATCTAGCTGTAATCATGCAAATGTTTTTAAACAAAGGTACTTATGGCGGAGATACTATTTTAAGTTCGGATATTATTGAAAAATATACCTCTTCTCCTTATTACAATTCTAATAAAAACAGAAGGGGAATTGCATTTGATAAACCTGTTAGAGATGGTGCTGGCGGACCAACATGTTTTGAATGTGCTTCCTTCGATAGCTTTGGACATTCTGGATTTACAGGAAACTTAACATGGGCAGATCCTAAAAGTGGTATTCTCTACGTTTTTCTATCCAATAGAGTTTACCCAGATGCTGAAAATCACAAATTAATAAGCATGAATATAAGAACAGAGGTTATGAATGTAATTAGCAATGCTTGTAACTACTCTACAAACCCAGAAATTGTCTCGCCAACGGACCCTGATTGAACAACAAATCATAAACACTCAGGTTATAAATAAAATCTTGACTTTCCTGAAACACTTGGCTATACTTTATTTTTTTAACTGTTTCTGTTAGTCTTGAACTTGGACGAATTATATCCCTAAAATCATTAATCTTCCCTTCTTTTTCTATGTAGGAATCAGAAAATATAATTTCTGTATCCAGATTTAAAGACTTTAAAAGAACTAAATTAAGTTGCTGGTTAAAATCCAATAAATATTCTATTTTTTTTTCAAAATAGAGGGGCTTAAATTCATCTTCATAAAACTCAAAATAAGGGGAAGATCTATAAGAACTTTCCAATGATTTCCAATGAATTTTTCTCCAATTTTGATGGTTGTCAATTTTTACATCCTTGACGATATTTTTGGAAATTCTAATAATAGGAATTATTAACTTAAGTGGTCCATTCGGACTAGAAATGACACACCGGTTTCTATAAGATTGCTTGTGAAAATTTTCAAATCCATCGATATATACCTGAGAGGATTTTGTAAGAACCGAATAGTACATAAGATTACCAGCATAGACCGAACTAAGGACAGTCTTCATTAGTGAACTGTAGAGAAAATTCTATCCCATCTAATTCCTGTTTCAGGATGTTTAGAAAACCAAACAAAAGATGCAGTACCAACAACGTGATCTTCAGGAACAAAACCCCAACATCTTGAATCTGCCGAACCATGCCTATTGTCTCCCATCAACCAATAATAATTTTGATTAAAGGTATATTCAGTACTTATTTTATCATTTACAAGGAAATCTCCATTGGAGTTAATAGAAACTTTATTTTTTTCGTAAACTTCAATAGCTCGTTTGTAAAGTATCCAAGTAGAATCGCTAAGTTCGACTGTCCACCCACTTTTTGGAACTATAAGTGGACCATAATTATCTCTTGACCAATGAAAAGAAGGATGGTTTGGAAAATATGGATAGAACTGACCATAAACAGAATAATTAAAACCTTTTGGATGAATTTCTTGACTCATACTATCTAAACCAGAATATCTAGAAAGCATTTTAGCTGTCTCTGGGGAACAAGTTATTTGTTCTCTACTATAAGCAACTAATTTTTCTGAATATACTAATGAATCCTTGTAGGAAGTATCTATAACTTTTATGTATTTATTTTCAATATTTGATCTTGTATGCTGGTCACTGTAAATTTCAAAATCCTCTAGTATTTTGTCTTGTGGAATATAAGACCCCGGTTTAAAATAGAAATTATAAGTAAAAACAACCTCTTCTTTTTTTTCTTCTGGTTGACTGTTTATATAAAGTAGATTGTCTTTAATTTCCAAGGTATCTCCACCAACAGCTACACAGCGTTTTATATAGTTTTCCTTTTTATCAATAGGCAAGGTAGCAATTCCACCAGTTTTTTCAATTGGGCCTACCGGAGACTGACTTAAGCCACCACCATTAATTAACTTTTGTCTTGCAGAATTTAAATATTTCGATTCTAATGGCTGATACCTATCGTAACTTAAATTAATTCCATTGCTAGTGTAAGCTTTTAAATCTCTAACACAATTAATAAAGGCCTGGTTCCTTAATATGGCATAATAATCGTGGGCAATTACTCCGTTATGGACAATTACAGAATCCCCAACAGGCCAATTAAATACCATAATATCTCCTCTTTTAATTTCACCGTAACCAAATAGTCTTCTGTAATCAGAACTAAACCAGTCTACATATGAGGGAATAAAGGTGAAAGGTAATCTATTATGAACAAAAGGAACAGAAATTGGTGTTTGAGGCAACTTTGCTCCATATTTCATTTTATTTACAAATAGATAGTCTCCAATTCTCATTGTTTTTTCCATAGAGCCTGTTGGAATTGTAAAAGCTTCAAAAAATAGAGACCTTATTATAGATGCAGCAACAATTGCAAATCCTAGAGCATTGGTCCAATCTGCTGCCATTGTTTTTTTATTGGGCTTATCTTTTGAACCAATAAGTCTAAAAATAAAATACAGCCCGTGGCCTACAAATGGAGCAATAAAAAAAAGAGTTATCTGATCATGCCACTTTCTCTGGCCCCTGTCTTTTTCTTTGGTCCAGTCTGTGGGTTCTAACACTACATTTTTAGAATCAAATGCTAAATAAGGCACGTAATACCAAGGCAATAAAATCATTAACAGAGTATCTTTAACAGAATATTTTCCAAATAGTCTTGCAGTTTCAACATTACAACCTATTGCAACAATTAAGTTAACAAATGGAATTGGGAAAAAGAAAATCCACCACCATGGTTTCTTAATGATTTTTAACCATACATAAATATTGTAAATCGGAGCATAACCCTCCCATGTTTGGCGACCATTCTTTTCAAAAATCTTTCCAAGAGAAAAAAAATAAACAACGATCATTAGCATCAATAAAATATATGGTATCATCTTAAAATTTTACGACGTCTTTCATAGAAAAAAGTCCTTTTTTATTATATAAAAATTCTGCAGCAATAATAGCCCCAATAGCAAATCCTTTCCTGTTTTTTGCTCTGTGGCAAATGGATAACTCGTCTATATTACTTTCGTAAATAACTTCATGTGTTCCAGCTACACCTTCTTGTCTTTTTGCAATTATAGGTAATTTATTACCATAATTAGAAGTATTCGAGGCCCAGTTTGAATAATGGTCCATTTGATCAAGAATTATTTCTGCTGTAGAGATTGCTGTTCCACTTGGTGAATCTACTTTTTCGGTGTGGTGAGTCTCACATATTTTTACAGAATATGAATTTTGCTGATTCATTATTTTTGACAGATGCTTATTTATTTCAAAAAAAATATTTACGGCTAAAGAAAAATTGGAGGAAGGTAGAATTGCTCCGTTATATTTATTACACCAATTTTTTACTTTATCAAAATCCTTGTTCCACCCAGTTGTTCCAACAACAATCGGAACATTTGCCTTTAAGGCTTTATGAATATTATCTACAGCAGAATTTGGACTTGAAAAATCTATAGCCATATCCGACTCTATTAAATCTTGAGAGTGCCAATTTTGGTTTTTTAGTATTTTAGAAATGGTATGGTTTCTCTCCATGGCTTCTATCTCTAGAAGTTTTCCCATCTTTCCATAGCCAATAAGTGCAATTTTCATATGTAAGTCACAATTTTTAGAAATAGATTTTATTAAATATAAGTAAACGTAATCAATGTTAGAATATTATAAGATTGAAATTTGTTTTTTTACTTTTGTTTAAATTATTTAAAATTAAGTTTTCTAATATAATATTGATTTGGGTGACATTAATCGTTTTTAATGCACAATTAAGTGCCCAATTTCAACTTAATGGAGACGCTAGTGTTATAAACTGTAAATGTTACCAACTTACACCTGATATGGGCAACAAGGCAGGGTCTGTCTGGAATATAAACCAAATCGATTTAAACCAACCTTTTGATTATAGCTTTACTGTGAATTTAGGCTGTAATAACACAAGTCAATGGGCAGGAGCAGATGGAATGGTATTTGCTCTTCAGCCTTTAAATACAAGTATTGGTTCTTCTGGTGGGCAAATGGGTTTGGGTGGTGTTTCTCCATCGTTAGGAGTTTATTTAGATACTTATCAAAATACAGCTCATGGAGATATGTTTAATGACCATATTTCAATTAATTTAGACGGGGATGTGATTCACACCTCTTCAAATAATATTGCAGGGCCATACGATTTAGGGGAAATTGAAAACTGTATTGCTGAACCATTAAGAATTACATGGGACCCTGTAGCAACTTTATTAAACGTCTATTATAATAATTTTCTTATTTTAAATTATACTGGTGACATAATCAATAGTGTATTTAACGGTAACCCAATGGTTTTCTGGGGTTTTACAGCTTCAACTGGCGGAGCTAGCAATTTTCACCAATTTTGTATAGATGTTCCTGATTTAATAATTGATAGTTCAAACGTTTTAGTTGAAAGTGAAAAATGCAACCAAGAAAATGGAAGTATTAGTGGAATAAATATTGTTGGAGGAATAAGCCCCTACAGCTGGACTTGGAACACCCAAAACTCCTTATCTCTAGATACATTTAACTTAAATGGAGGTGGCTTTTTTTTGGAGTTAAATGATGGGATGGGATGTATTGCTAGTCATAACTTTTATGTTCCAGACTTATCAGGACCAGAAATTGATACTTCTTTTGTAGTAATAAAAAATGAAGATTGTGGACAAGAAAATGGAGCTATTTCCAATATAACAGTGACATCTACAGCTAACAGTATACAGTTTTATTGGAATAATTTCTTATCCGATTCTTTAAACATATCAAATCTTATTGCAGACAATTATCAATTAGTTGTTTTAGACAATAATAACTGTAGAGATACATCCAACTTTCTTCTTATTGATACCAATTATCATAATATTTCTATAAGTTATGACTCTGTAATAATGGAACCTGATGAACCAATTGATTTTTTCCAAAATTCAATAGATTCTTCGATTATTAATTATTGGTCGTTCGGAGACGATTCTACCAGTATTGAATACGAACCTACTCATATTTACAAGTATCCAGGGGATTACACAGTGTGTTTAATAGGTGCGAACGAATATAATTGTTTTGATACCTCTTGTTTGGAAATTACAATTTTTCCCAGTGAAATTATTATTCCAAATATTTTTAGTCCTAATAATGATTTAGTAAACGACAAGTTTGTAATTTATGGAATCAATGATTTATTTGATATAAAAATTTACAATCGATGGGGCAATATAGTATTTGATCAAAGCCCATACGAAAATGATTGGAATGGAAAAAGTAATAATGGGAAAAGACTAAGCGAAGGGCAATATTATTACATACTTAAAAATGAACAAGAAGACATAAAACTAAATGGAAGTTTAATGTTAGTAAGATAAATTAAATGTGAGTGTCTAACCTTTCAGCTAATTGGTCTTTAGGAACTGCACCTACAACTTTATCTACCAATTCTCCATTTTTAATATATACAATAGTTGGGATATTTCTTACTCCAAATTGAGCAGCAATACCTCCATGTAGGTCAACATTTACTTTTCCAATAACTGCTTTTCCTTCATATTCTTTAGAAAGTTCCTCTACATGAGGACCAACCATACGACAAGGACCACACCACTCAGCCCAAAAGTCAACCATAACAAGCTTATCTGATTTTAACGCCAAAGATTCGAAATTTTCATCAGTAAATTCTAATGCCATTTTAAAAGATTTAAATTCTTATCAAAGATATATATTTTGTTTAAATACATTGCGAAATAATGATTTTTACTGATGCTATTTAATGATTATTATTTTTCTAAATAATTTACCATATTTGATTTATTAATAGAATAACCTAAAAATCCATCTAACTGACTAATCTCATGAATTAACTCATTGGATACGCTGGACATAAACTTTCTTGAATTTAAGGTTACATAAGTTGAAGATTCAGAATCTAATAGTTCAAAAATAACTTGTTTTTTCCCTTTGTATTTTCCCATTAATTTTTCTAAGTCATTAATTTGTTCTGTTTTTAAACTTTCAAAGTCCCATTTTAAATACAATGAATTAGATAATTTGTCTCGAATATCGTCTAAAACATCAATTTGTTGAATTCGAAATTCTTTTTGAAATTCATCTGACTTATAATATTTTGGACGCTGTTGAACCTTTCCTTTAATATGTAAGAAATTTCCAGGAACAAGAAAATGCATAAATTTCAAATATTGTTCTCCAAAAAGCCTAAACTCCATTTGACCTTCCATATCTTGAAGCTCTAGCACTCCGTATTTAGTTCCTCTTCTACTTTCCAGATTAGCAGCACTGTTTACTAATCCAATAAAAGAAAATTCTCTTTCTGGTAGCTCTTGTAGGTTTTCATTGAGAACTTTTAGATTAATATCACAGAAATATTTAAGTTCTAAAAGATAATCTTGTAGTGGATGTCCAGAAATATAAATACCTACTACCTCTTTTTCCTTTGTCAAAAGCTCAAAATTACTCCATTCTTTTGTTAGTGGAATTTGCGGCTCTGCCAATTCAAGAGATTCTCCAATAGCATCAAACATATTTACCTGAAGCGAATTACTTTTAGACTGAAAAGCCTGTCCATACTTTAATAATTTTTCTACAAATGAAACTTGCTTCTCATCTACATTAAAAAATTGAGCACGATGAAAATTGTTAAATGAATCAAATGCTCCTGCCATTGCTAAACTTTCAATTACTCTTTTGTTACAATCTTTAAGGCTAACCCTTTTGATAAAATCAAAAATTGTATTGAACTTTCCAGACTCTTTTCTAGTGGAATAAATATTTTTAACTGGGCCCTCTCCAACTCCTTTTACAGCACCAAGACCAAACCTAATTTCACCTTTTTCATTTACTGCAAACTTGTACCAACTTTCATTAACATCTGGCCCTAGTACTTTCAATCCCATTCTATTACACTCTTTCATAAAAAAAGTAACAGATTTTATATCGTTCATATTATTACTAAGTACTGAAGCCATATATTCTGCAGGGTAATTTGCTTTTAAATAAGCTGTTTGGTAAGCAATTAAGGCATAACAAGTACTATGTGACTTATTAAAAGCATAAGATGCAAACTTTTCCCAATCTTTCCATATTTTTTCTAAAATTTCGGTATCATGTCCCCTTTCTTGACCTTGAGAAAGAAATTGTGGCTTCATTTTATTAAGCAAGTCTACTTTTTTCTTACCCATTGCCTTTCTTAAAGTATCTGCTTCCCCTTTTGAGAATCCAGCTAATTCTTGAGACAATAACATAACCTGCTCTTGATAGACAGTAATACCGTAAGTTTCTTTTAAAAAATCTTCCATTACAGGTAAATCATATTCTATTTTCTCATTGCCATGCTTTCGTTTAATAAAACTTGGAATGTACTCAATAGGACCTGGTCTGTATAAAGCATTCATTGCAATTAAATCTGAAAAAGCTGTTGGTCGCAATGATTTTAAATGTTTTTGCATTCCAGGAGATTCGTATTGGAAAATCCCCACTGTTTCTCCCTTTTGAAAAAGTTCATATGTTTTTATATCGTCAAGTGGTATTTCATCTATATCAATAGATTTACCTGATATTGCTTTTATAATTTTTATAGTATCCTTAATTAGAGTTAGAGTTTTTAAACCAAGAAAATCCATTTTTAACAACCCCGCAGACTCAGCAACAGAATTGTCAAATTGAGTACACCACATTTCGGAATCTTTAGCTAATGAAACAGGTACAAAATCTCTGATATCTGAAGGAGTAATTATAACTCCACATGCATGAATTCCTGTATTTCTTAACGAACCCTCTACAAGCTTTGCTTGTCTAATAACTTCTCCTTCAATTCCTTCGTCCTCTAATTTATTAATGAGTTCTTCTGCATTTTTTAATTGATCTGGTGAAATATTACTTTTCACATCTTGTTTAGTCCAACTAAATAATTTATTCAATTTTACATCAGGAACTAACTTTGCCAACCTATCGGTCTGCTGCAAAGGCAAATCCAAAACTCTTCCTGTGTCTCTAATAGAAGATTTTGCAGCCATTGTTCCATAGGTAATTATTTGTGCTACTTGACTAGAACCGTATTTATCAATAACATATTGAATCACTCTTGATCTTCCTTCATCGTCAAAATCAATATCAATATCCGGTAAAGAAACCCTATCTGGATTAAGAAATCTCTCAAAAAGAAGATTATACTTAATTGGATCAATATTAGTAATTCCTATACAATATGCAACCGCAGAACCAGCTGCAGATCCTCTGCCAGGGCCAACTGATACGTTCATATCTCTTGCAGCAGAACAAAAATCTTGTACAATTAAGAAATAACCAGGATAGCCAGTATTTCTAATAATTTCTAACTCAAAATCTAATCTTTCTTTGATTTCGTCCGATAATTCTTTGTATCTAATCTTAGCTCCTTGGTAAGTTAAATGTCTTAAGTAATTATTTTCACCATTTTTAAGGGAACTGTTCGCAAGATCAATTGGGTCTTTAAATTTATCGGGGATTTCAAACTCAGGCAACAATACTTCAGAAGCTAAACGATAAGATTCACATTTTCCAATTATTTCATTAGTGTTTATTATGGAATCAGGAATATCAGAAAATAAAGATTTCATCTCCTTCTGAGATTTAAAGTAATATTCCGTATTTAAAAACCCAAATCTAAAACCTCTTCCTCTTCCAATAGGTGTTGATTTTCTCTCTCCATCCTTAATACATAATAGCACATCATGTGCATCAGCATCGTCCTTATTTAAATAGTGAGTATTGTTAGAGGCAAAATATTTTATGGAATGTTTTTTGGCAAATCTTAGTAAAACCTCATTTACTTTTTCTTCCTCCTCCAAACCATGTCTAACTATTTCTATATAAAAATCATCTTTAAAGTTTTCTTTCCACCATAAAAGAGACTCTTCCGCTTTTTGTTCACCTTCATTTAATATTAATTGGGCTATTTCACCATAGAATCCGCCTGTTGTTACTATCAAATCATTGGAATGTTCTAAAATTATGTTTTTGTCTATCCTAGGAACATAATAAAAACCTTCAATGAATCCGATGGAGGAAAGCTTGATTAAGTTTTGATATCCCTTTTTATTTTTGGCTAAAAAAGGAACTTGATAACCATTATTTTTATAAGTCTTGTCATTTCTATCCGGACAAACTTGGAACTCACACCCAACAATAGTAAGAATTTTTTTTCTTTCTAAATCTTGGATTTCTATTTCTGAAACATTTGCATTTTCATTAGCCACTTCAATTTTTTTATCTATGGATTGGTTATGTTTAAAACCCGCTTCCACAAATTGAAATGCCCCCATCATATTTCCTGAATCAGAAAAAGCTACTGCAGGCATTCCAAACTCTACCGCTTTTTCAATTAGTGTTTTTACTTGAATAGTGGATTGAAGTACAGAAAATTGAGTTTTGTTATGAAGATGAGAAAAGGGTACGTCTTTTAAATGAGAAATATCTTTCTTAGTAATAACATTCTTACTGACATCAGCTTTTTTTTGCTTAACAAGTGCTTTACTTTGTTTGGATAAATTTATGTGTTTAATTCCAGCAGGAAGGAACTCAGAGTTGTTCTTAAGAAAAAAATCAGAATATTTTTGATCATCTAAATAAAGGTCTGATTTTTGGAAAGATCCTTTTCTAATAAGTTCAAAAAAACATCTAGCTGTTGCTTCTACATCAGCCGTAGCATTATGTGCTTCTTTGAAAGGCACTTTAAATAAGCATTGATGAAGCTCAGAGAGAGTTGGATATTTAAATTTACCTCCTCTTCCACCCGGAAGTTTACATAAAAATGCTGACTTTTCTGTACAGGTGTCTAAAACAGGCATTTTAAGCCATTCATTATCAAATCCTAGTCTATGAAACTCTGATCCAACAATATTTAAATCAAACTTCAGATTTTGTCCAACTAGAACCTTTGTTTTAACTAAAACATTTTTAAAAGAATTTAATACCTCTTTTAATGACTCTCCATTAGTTTTAGCTAATGCAGTAGATATGCCATGAATTTTTTCTGATTGGTAAGGTATATCGTAACCATCTGGGACAATTAAAAAATTATTGTGTTCTATTAATGTTCCATCATAATCATGAAGCTGCCAGGCAATTTGCACACACCTTGGCCAATTGTCTAAATCAGTGATTGGCGCGTTAAACTTTTTGGGTAAGCCAGTAGTTTCGGTATCAAAAATTAGGTACATAAATTAGATTGTACATCTAATGTAAAAAGTACTTGGAATTATATAATAAATTGTTGAAAACTTTTATATCTTAAAAAGTGCTAGATTGAGAGTATCGCCTCCATTTATTAAGTACTTCTTCAAAATAATCTGGTAGTTCACTTTCAAAACTTAAATCTTTTTTGAGATTTGGATGGTAAAATCCAAGTGACTTTGCATGAAGAGCTTGTCCAGGTAAAAGCTTAAAACAATTTTCTACAAATTGCTTGTATTTTGTAAAGCTCGTTCCTTTTATAACTTTGTCACCGCCGTATTCTAAATCATTAAAAAGAGGATGTCCAATATGTTTCATATGGGCCCTTATTTGATGAGTTCTGCCTGTTTCTAGCCTGCATTCTATAAGTGTAACATAACCAAACCTTTCAATTACACTATAATGAGTAATCGCATGCTTTCCATGATCTTTTTCTGGGTAACAAGTCATTAGTTTTCTGTTTTTTAAAGACCTACCTAAAAATAAATCTACTGTTCCTTCTTCCTTTTCAACATCACCCCAAACTAATGCACGATATCTTCTTTTAGTAGTTCTGTCAAAAAATTGTTTTGCCAAATTTGTTAAAGTATTCTCCGTCTTGGCTACTACCATTATTCCTGTAGTATGTTTGTCTAAGCGGTGAACTAATCCTGGACGACCAAAATAATCTGATGGTAATTCTGGTAATTTTTCAAAATGGTATAACAATGCATTTACTAATGTACCATCGTAATTTCCATATCCTGGATGAACAACCATATTGGCAGATTTATTAACCAAACATAATTGATCGTCCTCATAAATAATTTCAACAGGTATATCTTGTGGAATTAACTCTAGTTGCCTCACTGGATAAGGTAACACTATAGAAACTTCATCTTTGGGTTTAACCTTGTAATTTGGTTTTACTGGAAATTTATTAACTAGGATATTTCCATTATGAGCAGCAATTTGAATTTTGTTCCTTGATGAATTGGCAATTCGAGCCATTAAAAACTTATCAATTCTTAACTTTTCTTGACCATTGTCAGCTGTAAAATTATAGTGTTCAAAAAGCTCATCCTCATGATCATCAATATTTTTAAGTTTCTGGCTCATTAATGGTGTTGGACAATTAGTTTTTTAACTTTAATTTCTCCATTATTAAATTTAAATTTAACTAGATAAATTCCATTGAGTAAATTTTCAACCTTAAAAGAAAATTTATTGACCATTTCTAAACTATTTACCATTCTTCCATTTAAATCGTAAATTTCAATTCTACCAATATCTTTTTTAGAAATTTGAACTAAATCATCTGCAGGATTTGGGTAAAAGAAAATATCTAATTCTTTACTAAATAGTTCAGGATAATTCACAACATTATCCATTGGAGAAACAAAAACAGGACGCATCATAAGCGCACCATCAAATATAGTATTTTGAAAACCCGAACCTAAATTGTAAAATATATCAAGTTTTCTATTAATATTTTTATCAAAACCTATGTTTAATCTTGCTGATGAAGTCTGTTTCCAGCCAATATAAAATGTATCACTTACGGCAACTAAAGATGGCAATTCGTATTCAAAAAAACCATTCAACCCTGAATTGTACTCTGGATAGTAAAGCTCAGGAAAATCAAAATCGTCTGTAGTGTAGATTAAACTTCCTGGATTTCCCAAACTATCGTCCCAAATTTGAAGAAAAAATGGATCATTAGAAGCATCATTTACAGATGGAGAAAAATGTATTTTAATGCTTTTTAGAGTATCTGTTCCAATTCCGTCTAAAATTGAAAACCTATAGGCTAGTTCTACTCCATTACCTATTAAGCCATAAGCAGCTTCTGCAGAACCGTCATCGTAAGAATAATAATTTTGAAAAGACTGATTTAGTATAATTGTATCATTTTCACTTAATCTTTCTGGTGTAGTATTGGTAGATAAATAAAATCTGTAAGAATAATCCACAAAAGTATCTGCAAGTAAAGTATTAAGGTCAAAAGTGGATCCAAAATCATAAAACATATCAAAATAACTTAATTCTGGAACATTTAGAACAGTGGCCGAATATGGAAATGAAGATTGTAATATATCATCATAGAACAAATCCATAGAACAAGGTTGTAATAATTTGGGGTTGTCAGAAGAATTATAAGACGGAATTATGGCATTTTTTAACAAGATTTCAGAAGTTGTATTTTTAAAATGTTTCCAAGGTACAGAGCTGTAATTGTCAAGCATGGAAAGTGGAGGTGATGTGAATGCCCAATCTTGCATTAGTGTATCGTATAATGAACGACCTTCGTTGAAATAAACATAGTCAAGATTCCAATGGTCTAAACTACCATTTAGACTTCCGTAAGAATTAAACCTAAATCTAAATCCATCCTGAAAATATTTTGAAGAATCCAGTAAAATATGTTTGTAATACCATTGATCGCTGTCAAAACCATTGGTTGACCAAATTGAATTCCAATCTTGATTAGAAGGATTATAAAATTCAAGTATGAGTGAATCGTCTGAGTCTGGAGTTTCTCCAAATCCTCCAGGTTGGAAAAAGAAAGATAAATACAATGAATCACTAATATCTTTATCAGCTAAAAAAATTGGTTTAGAAGTTAATTGATCTGACCAGTCAGTAGCCCCGGTAGTCCAATCATAAGGTTTTCCAGACGAGTTTAAACCATCAAAAGTAACTACACCAAGAGTCCAAGGATTCTTAGGATAATTGTAGTTTAAGAATACATCATTATCTAACCAAATTTTATCTAAATCTTCAGTTTTAGGTGAAATAAAATATAAAGAGATAGAATCTTGACGATAGTCTGAAGAAAGATTGGCAAAAGTTGTATCAGGACTAGCTACTGTCCAAAGTGAATCGATAATAGTGACATTTGGCCATAAAATTATTGTGTCATTAGTTATAGGGTAATACGATAGATTATTTATTATTAAAGTATCTGGATCGTTTTGAATTGTTAACATAATTAGAGTATCTAGCCCGTTAGAATTTATGCTGTCATAAGCATAGGTAAATGTTGGAGAAGACATGTAGGAATTTGTAAGAGGAACCAAACTCCCATCTAAAAAGAATAAATAATTCCAGGAAGAATCTGAAATATTAGAACCACTTGTATCTGTTTTGTATACTTTAAATTTATTGGTAGAAAAATCATCAATTAATGGCAAACTAAGGGTGTCTGTCAAATAAATGAAATCAAAATTCTCTATGGACTGTGTTCTTTTAGAAGATGGAATATCCAACAATGACATATTGGTTCTCAGAGGCTGTAGACTCTCCTGACTAATAAGAAAGAATGGAATTAAAAAGAAAGAAAAAGAAAAAAAATTTTTCAAATATTATAGTTTATATCCTATGGTGTCTTTGACATAAATACTATCCAACGGGGTCGAAAGATTTGCATCTATTATCACTAAACTTCCAATTGAAATAAAGGATTTGTTATCGTTCTTAGGGTATGGATATTGATTGAAGATTACTGCACGGTTTGAATCCTTAAAATCTAAAACAGAATCATTGTAATTAATCTCAAGTTCTAGTCCTATTTCACTTGCTTTATTGTTAGCTAGATAGATATTCATTCCTCTAAAATCTGGTAATTCAATTGGCTTTCCTTTCTCGCCAGATCCATAAATTAATTTTAAAGAAGACCCTTTTAATAGTTTTCTTCCAGCTTTAACGATCTCATCTTCGAACCTAATTTCAAGTACCTTGTCTCTATCTTTATGATTTCGCATTTCTAAATCTACCTTAAACCCAAGCCTTTCTAATTTTGATTTACCAATATTTTTAGAATTAACATTGGACATTAAATCTGGGACGGTTTTGTAAGTTTCATGTATTTTGACAATAGTTAAATATAGGTTTCTATTGGGCTTGATGTAGTTTGGGAAGTTTTCTGAATGTGGTTTTGGATCTTGTTGAATAATCATACCCATTGGTTGGTTTTCAGAATATATGGAGTCTCGTATTTCATACCTTAGTTCTAATTTTTCTAAGGTGTCATTTAAATTATTGATTTGAATACCTAATAAATTGGGAACTTCAATTTTAATATTGTGATTGGTATATTTATCTAGATTATCCATTGTATAATAGAAAATACCGTATAAAGTTGCACTGGCCAAAAGGAAATTTATCCAGAAGAATTTTGAAAATATAAATCTTATTATTTTCATTTATTACTTTTTAAGTTTTTTAAACTCAATACCATAACGACAAAAATATTTAATTATTCTTTTAAAATCATATATCACTTAATAATAAGATGATTTAATATTGTTGAAAATAAAAAAATAAAATCTATATAGAAGTATTTGTACTTTAGTACAGGATCAAATCAAATGAAAAAAAAATCAATTTTATTTATAATTATATTCTTAATAATAAGCTGTAATAATTCTAAAAAATCAAAAAACTTTTTTTCTCCATTGTATGGTTTAAATTCCTCCAAAATATCTAGCAATTATATTTCTGGAAGCTACAGTGAAGATTCCATTTTAGTTACATTTAAAACCGAGAGTGATTTAAATTTGAAATTGATTTACAAACTAGATACAATTACAGGATCCAATGAAATTACTTACCATTTAAAAAAATTAATTCCCAAGCTAATTAACATCCCAACAGCAATTGAAGATTACAGTAAATACGTAAATAATTGGAAAGCACCTATAGGTGAATTTTCTTCCTTTCATCAAATTAAAGTACTTGCACTTAAAAATAATATAATCGTTGATTCTTCAATTTATAATTATTTGTTGGGGTTTAAATCTGAACTTAAATTTTCAATAGTAAATTTAAAAGTTGATTCCAAAACTTTATTTGATTCTGAGGAAGGATGCTATGTTCCAGGAAATAGCTTCGTTAGAGAAAAAGACCAAACATCTGGAAATTTCTACAAGTTTAAAAAGAGAAAACAAACTGGAGAGATTGAAATATTTAACAAAAATGAAATATTTTTGAGGGGTAGCTTTCCATTTAGAATTCATGGATATATTACTCCCTTAGCACCCCAAAAAAGCCTTAGGTTTTATATCCATCAAAAAAATAAAGTAAATACTCTTTTAGAGCTAGATCATGAAGTCGATAAAATTATTTTGAGATCTTCTTTTTCTGGTTGGGGAAACGAAATATTTGTCGATGGTTGGATTTCTAAAATATGTAAAAATTTAAATGTAGATGTAATGAGCTACAAACCTGTTTTAGTCTATTTAAATGGAGAGTACTGGGGAATCCATGGATTAAGAGAGAGAATGGACTTAAAGGCAATTTCTAATAAATATAAAATAAAAGAAAAAAAATTAATTGATGCAGATGATAAGGGGTATTCTAAAAAAAAGGGATACGGTGATTTGAATAGTCTATTTCTTGAAATAAAGAAAAACCCAAAAACTAAATATGAAAAAATTGCAAATAATTTCAACATGAGCTCTATTGTAGATTGGTTCATAATTGAACTATTCTTTCAAAATAATGACTGGCCTTGCAACAATACTTTTTTTTGGAAAAAAAGAAAAGGCAATAAACCTTGGAATGCTGTTTTGATAGATATGGATGCTTGTGTAGGAAATCCAGAATTTAATATGTTTGATTATGTCCAAAGAGATTGGTCTCCAGCTTTAGGTGGAGAATTAATTAATTATTTACTAAAGCAAAGTGAATTTGAAATATTATTTACCAAAAGAGTTAATTACTTACTTGAAAATGAACTTTCATCAGAAAACTTAATGGCAAATCTTATAGAATTAAAAAAGTCATTTTCACCAATGGTTGAAGAACACTACAATAGATGGGGTTATAAAAAGGGAACAAAAAAATATAAAAAGGGATTGAGTGTTCTAGAAAAATTTTGTCTGGGTAGACCTGAAAATTTTAAAAAAAATATGACTCAATATTTTAAAAATATTTCTAATCTTTAATTTATGGAAATAAATCAATTTGTAAAATTAGCAATTCAAGAAGATGTTAAGCAAGGGGACCACTCTACCCTGTCTTGTTTGCCAAAAAATAGTATTGGTTCGGCAAAACTCCTAGTAAAAGAAAATGGAATTATTTCTGGAATTAATTTAGCTAAAGAAATATTCAATTGCTATGATCCAACTATTGATTTTAAAAGTATTTTAAAAGATGGACAAATGGTATCTATTGGAGATATTGCTTTTATTGTAAGTGGTAAATCTGGTTCTATATTAACTATTGAAAGATTGGTTTTAAATGTAATGCAAAGAATGAGTGCCATTTCAACTTTGACTAATAAATATGTTGAAAAACTAAAGGGTTTGAAATGTAAAATTTTAGACACAAGAAAAACTACCCCTTTAAATAGGTTTCTAGAAAAAGAAGCTGTTAAAATAGGAGGTGGTTACAACCATAGATTTGGACTTTACGATATGGTTATGTTAAAAGATAACCACATAGATTTTGCAGGTGGAATCCAACAAGCAATTGAAAAAACCAATAACTACTTAAATGAAAAAAAATTGGATATAAATATTGAAATTGAAACTAGAAATTTAGAGGAAGTTAGACAAGTTTTAGAGTGTGGAAATATACATAGAATAATGATGGATAATTTTAACTATCAAGATTTAAAAACTGGAGTTGAATTAATCAATGGTCTATATGAAACAGAAGCCTCCGGTGGTATAAATTTAGATACAGTAAAAAACTATGCAATGTGTGGTGTTGACTATATTTCTGTTGGAGCTTTAACTCACTCTGTCAACAACATGGACTTGAGTTTAAAAGCAGTAAAATAACTAATTAAAGTCCTAACATTTCTTCTTTTAGACTATCATCAGCAGGGTTTCCACCAAGCCAAATACCAAAAAGTGCTTGTTTAAACTCTAGACCATCAAAAGTTCCTCTTTCTTTTTTGTTTTTGTATAAGTGAACAGCTTCTCCTTTATGGTAATTAAGAACAATTTCGTCTCCCTCAACAAAAGGATCACTTAAGAATTTTTTGAACTTGTCTACATCAGATGGAGACGATTTTCCTGCGGTTGTATTTACAAAACCATCTTCCAAAGCTTCAATAAATCTTTCTCTGGTAACTAATCCAGAAACAATAACAATTCTAATTCCCATATTTTCATCAGCCATAACTATCTTATCTGCATCAGAAGATGTTTTATTTATGTAAAGTCCACCTACATACAAATCCATTAATCCATACTTTTCTCTTAAACCTCCTCCATTTAGAACAGTTTCTTCTCCGTTAATTTCTTGAACAGAATTGAATTCAACATCTTCTATTTTTTTTGTCTGAGCCTTAACAGTAAAAAAAGAAAGAACTATCGCAATTGAAAAAAGATATTTAAAAAAATTCATGGTATAGGTTTTGATTGTTAATTTAGTGAGTAATTGATTCTAAATTACATTATTTTTTTTCAATTTTAAATATTTATATTGAATTATTCTTAAAACGATATCGGAGTGACAACTTTTTTAACAGATAGAATAGAAAATGGAATATGCTTTCTGACCGAAAGTGAATCTCGGCATGCCATAAAGGTTTTAAGAATGGAGAACAAAGATGAGATATCAGTTATAAATGGAAATGGATTATATGGCAAAGGAGAAATTATCGATTCTAATCCCAAAAAAACAAAAATTAGAATCCATGAGCTAAAAGAAATTAAAAAACCTGTTCCATTAACTCTTGCATTTTGTCCCACAAAAAATAATGATAGAAATAAATTAATCATTGAAAAAGCTACAGAAATTGGTGTTACTGATTTTTTTCCGATTATTTCACAAAATTCTGAAAGAAGAAAATGGAATACAGAAAGGTTTGAAAAGATTTTAATTTCTGCCATTAAACAGTCGCAAAGGTTTTGGTTACCAACAATTCATCCTACAGAAAAATTTAACGACTTCATTAAAAAAGTCTCTTTTAAATTAAAGTTTCTAGCTCACTGTAAAGAAGGTGATAAAATTCAGTTAAAAAAAAATTCAAACTCTTTAGAATCACAAGTTATAGTCATAGGTCCAGAAGGAGATTTCACTTCTGAAGAAATAGAACTAGCAAAAGCAAATAATTATAAAATGATTAGTCTTGGAAATAATAGACTAAGAACTGAAACTGCTTGTATATCAGCAGTAACACTAATGAAACTTTAAATAAATTTATATTCCTGTATAGGTAAAAGGAGTTATTTGATTCAGCTCTGTTTTTAAATCTTCTGAAACATCCAACTTATCAATAAAATTTCTCATTGATTTTTCTGTGATTTTCTCATTTTTCCTTGTTAGATTTTTCAATAACTCATAAGGGTTTTCAACTCCCTCTCTTCTTAAAATGGTTTGAATCGCTTCTGCAACTACAGCCCAATTATTTTCTAAATCTTTTTCAATAGCATCGTTATTTAGAAGTAGTTTATCTAATCCTTTTTGAGTGGATAAAATTGCAATAAGTCCATGTGAAAAAGGGACACCAACATTTCTAAGAACAGTACTATCTGTTAAATCTCTTTGTAGTCTACTTACTGGAAGTTTGGCACTTAAATGCTCTAAAATCGCATTTGCGATACCAATATTTCCTTCTGAATTCTCAAAGTCAATAGGATTCACCTTATGAGGCATGGCAGAAGATCCTATTTCTCCTTTTTTTATTTTCTGTTTAAAATAGTCCATAGAAATATAGGTCCACATGTCTCTATTTATATCCAATATTATTGTATTTATTCTTTTAACAACATCAAATAAAGATGCCAAGTGATCGTAGTGTTCAATTTGGGTGGTTGTTTGGGATCTTACCAATTTTAACTTATCTGCTAAGAAATCGTTGGCAAATTCTTTCCAATCTATGAACGGATAAGCAACATGATGGGCATTAAAATTTCCAGTTGCTCCTCCAAATTTACCAGCATGAGTTATGGATTTTAGGGTTTCTAACTGTTGATTTAATCTTTCCACAAATACATAAAGTTCTTTGCCAAGATTGGTAGGAGATGCTGGCTGACCATGTGTTTTGGCCAACATTGGAATTGAATACCACTGATTGGAAAGAATTTCTAAATTATTAATAAGGATTTCAATTGCAGGTTGATATATCTTTTCTAATGCATCCTTTATACTCATTGGAATAGCAGTGTTATTAATGTCTTGAGAAGTAAGTCCAAAATGGACAAACTCCTTGGCATCACCAATTCCATCTTTCTCCATTCTCTCCTTAACAAAATATTCAACAGCTTTCACATCGTGATTGGTTATAGCTTCAATATCTTTTACTCTTTGAGCATCGCCATCATTAAAAACTTCGTAATAAGATCTTAATGTTTTAAAAAGCTTTCTATCAAAATTTTTTAATTGTGGCAATGGTAATTCGCATAAAGATATAAAGTATTCAATTTCTACTTTTACTCTGTATCGAATCAAAGAGGACTCAGAAAAAAATGAACTAAGGACCTTTGTTTTAGCAAAGTATCGTCCGTCAATAGGACTAATGGCATTCAATGAATAATTGGACATATATATATTTTAATATTTCAAATTTAACAATATGGTGGATAGTAAACTAAAATTATGACAATACCATTATATTTATTTAATTTTAGAAAACAATATTTCTTATGAAACACCAAAAATTTATTTTCAAGCTAGTTCTTTTATTTCTTGTAATATGTAATTTGAAATCAGTTTTTTCCCAAGAAGAAGGTCTTTTAAATAAAACTAAATCTCAAATAAAACTTACAGAAACAAAGCAACTTTATTTTCAAGGAAATATTAAAACTGCTCTTTTAAATTACAAAGAGATTATTGCTTTAAATCCCTCTGGCGCAAAAGCTCATTTTGGAATTGCAAGATGTTATTACAGATTACATGATTATAAAAAAGCAAAATATCATGCGGAAATTGCAGAAAAGAACAACCCAAAAGTAGATGAAGATTTATATTATTTATTGGGAGAAATTTACTTTAGGCTAGAAGAATTAAAAAAATCTAAAACCAGTTATGAAAAATTTGTTTCTGAAATAAAATCTAAACAAAAAATAAAAGACTACTCCATAAATTTAAAAATTAGTCAATTAGCTTTTGCTGAATTGGAATTGAAGAAAATAAATAATAAAATAATTATTTCAAATATGGGTCCTGTTCTTAATTCTAAAGGATCTGATTTTGCACCATCGCTAAGCAATAATGGAAAATATTTAATGTTTACTTCTAGAAGAGCAGATACCAAAGGAGGAAATGTTGATCAATATTTTGACCATCAGTATTTTTCAGATATATACTTATCTAAATGGGATAGCATAGGAAAAAAGTGGTTAAACCCCTCCAACAAATTGGGAAAAATAAATACCGATTTTCACGATGCATCTTTAAGTTTTAAAGCTGATAATTCAATAATCATTTATAGAAATATTCCGTATTTAACAAGAAGTGGAGATATTTATGAAGCTGCATACACAAAATCTGGCACTTGGTCTTCTCCAAAACCAATTTTGAACAAAGACAAAAAAATAAGTAATAAAATAAATAGCTCCTATTTTGAAAGTTCTGCTAGTATAACAGAGGACGAATCTTACATATATTTTGTTTCTGAAAGACCAACTGGTCTAGGTAAAACAGATATATATTATGTTAAAAAAACTAATAAAACTTATTCAGAACCGATTCATTTAGGAAATGAAATTAATACCTCAGGAGATGAAAAATGTGTTTTTATTCACCCAAGTGGGAACTTACTTTTCTTTACATCCAATGGAAGAAAACAAAGCGTTGGTAGTTATGATATATACTATTGTACCGGCGGACATGAAAATTGGAGTTCACCTATTAATATAGGAAGCCCTATTAATACCACGATGGAAGAAAAAACAATATGTATTTCAAAAGATGGAAATACTGCTTATGTAGGTGGCTACTATAACTTTAAAAATATGGGAGATGCAGATTTGTACCAAATAGATATATCTAGTATGCAATTAATCTCAAAGTAATTTTACTTTTGTAGGATTTGTATCAATAAATTTGCAATTATTTTAAAATTAAATGATTAATAAAATTATAATAGGTCTCTTACTAGCTTTATTCTTAAACTCTTGTAAGGAAGATAAAAACTTAAAAATCAACAACTTTTCATTTGAAAAACCAATATTGAACATAGCTTATAATGAACTGGTTAATTTATATTTTGAAAGCGATACTATCAAAGTAAAAGTATTTAAAACCCAAGAATATATTTCCATTCATTGTAAAAACGGAAAAAGACTCTACAGGAAAAAGAAATTTAGATTATATGGTCTTAAAAATAGCAATGATTTAGAATTAGCCCGATCAATTATTACTTTAAACAAAGATTTAAAATCTAACGACCTCATTGGAGTTTATTCTAAATTAATTACCATTGAAAACAGAGATTATTTATTTCAGGAAGAAATTGGGAAAAGACTTATTGAATCCAATTCAAAGAGAGAAGGTGTAATTTTCAAAATAGAAATTACCGATTCTCTTACAGTAGGTACTAGAAATGGTGAAAACATATCTCCAAAATTTGTAAACTCAGTAATAGAACTAGTCAAAAAAAATAAACTCAATAATAAATATTTTAATGTAATTGATTGGATAAAGTTTAAAGACCTATCCAAAAAATATTTTAAAAATTTAAATCCTAATTATTATTACCTAAACCCGGTAACTTTTCATTTAGAACCAATTTTTTCCGGAATGAAAGTAGCTATTTCACCAACCATAGATCCTGAAATATCTAGCCCTGAAATATCCTTAGATTTTTTAAACTATTTTAAATATTCTGATGATTCAAACTCAGTTGTTCTTAGAAAGAAAAACACTATTATTAACAATAAGATTACGATTCCAAAAGGACTTAATGTTATTTTAAAAGCAGGAGAGACCATTGATTTAATTAGTTCTAGTAGTATTTTGTCCTTCAGTGCTTTTAACATAAGTGGAGAAATTGGTAATATGGTGAGAGTAATGTCTTCGGACAGCACTGGAGAAGGAATTCATATCATTCAAAATAACGAATCTAGTAAAATTAACTATTTAGATTTTTCCAATCAATTTTCATTGTACAACACTTTGGAATATAATTACCAAAGCCTACCAAGTGCTTTTACTATATATGGCGGGAAAGTGACTATCAATAATAGTGAGTTTAGCAATCTAAAAAGTGAAGATGCTATAAATTTATTTAGGTGTGAATTCAAAATAGGAAATATTAAAATTGAAAATACATTTTCAGATGCATTTGATGCAGATTTTTGTGTTGGATTTATGAAAAAATGCAGCTTTATAAATTGCGGGAACGATGGTGTTGATATATCAGGTGGAAGATTAGAAATTTCTGAAAGTGAGTTTTTAAATATTAAAGATAAGGCTATGAGTGCAGGTGAAGAAAGTAAATTAAAGGCTTCTAAATGTATGATCCAAAATTCTTCAATGGGAATTATATCAAAAGACTTATCAGTTGTTGAATCCTTTGAAAATAAATTATTGGGTTGTGATATTAGTTATTGTGCTTTTCAAAAAAAAGGAGAATTTGGCCCTGCAGAGATTTTATCTATCAATGATGAAATTACTAATTGTTCAGTAGATTACCTTATAGAGTATAATTCTAATCTCACTTTTAATGGAGAAAAAATTAAAGTTTTTCAAAATAATGTAATAGATTATCTTTACGGGAAAAAGTATGGTAAAGCAACTTTTAAGAAAAACTAAAAGATTAAAATTTAAATGTCTGAAATTCAATCCATATTAGTTCATTATCAACCTATTAGTTTGGCAGCTATGGATGAAGTTGCTTTAATGGAAAGAGTAGATGAAAAATTTACAGTTTCTCTTATAGATACTTTAGAAGTTTTATCAAAAATTAGCGATAAATATTATTGTCTTGAAATAGATGGAAAAAGACTTTTCAATTATCAAACAGAATATTTTGACAACAATAATAAAATACTCTTTAAAAATCATCAAAACGGAAAGTTAAACAGATACAAAATTAGATTTAGAGACTATGTAGAGTCTAAGAAAACTTTTTTAGAAGTTAAATTTAAATCCAATAAAGGGGTTACTAAAAAAACTAGAATTAGTGTTCCTTTTAAAGAAAAGGATTTAAACAAAAAAAATATCAAATTTTTAGAGGAACAAACACCTTACTCCTTAAAAGATTTTGAAATAACAATTAAAAATAATTTTGATAGAATTACATTAGTGAATTTTCAAACCAAAGAACGTGTGACTATAGATTTCAACTTGAAGTTTAGTTCTAAAAATTTAAAAAAAGAATTAGAAAATATTTGTATAATTGAAGTTAAGAGGGATAAAAGGAATAGAAAATCTGAAATACTCTCAATTTTAAAGCTTAAAAGAATTAGACCAACTAGATTTAGTAAATATACTATTGGATCTTGTATTTTAAATCCAAATTTGAAATACAATAATTTTAAAAGAAAACTATTATTCATTAATAAAATAAGTAAGAATGGAATTGTATGGAATTGATTTTTTTGATTTAGAGGACTTTTCAAAATTGTTATTCAAATTTGGAATAAACTTCATTTTTTTAATCTTAATTGTAAGACTTATTTATTATAGAGTTAAAGATGATAAAGATTATGTATTTACTTACATAATGTTCAACATACTTACTTTTTTCATTTGTTTTCTTCTAAGAAAAGTTCCTATGGAAATGGGATTTGCGTTAGGGTTATTTGCAGTTTTCGGAATTCTTAGATACCGTACAGAAGCTATCCCTATACGTCAGATGACCTATTTGTTTATTGTTATTGGAATATCTATGATCAATGCTCTTTCAAATAAATCCGTAAGTATTTTCGAAGTGTTGTTCACAAATGGTTTAATTACACTAATCACCTATTTGATAGACAGATTGTGGTTTCAGACTATTGAAGAAAGAAAAAATATTGTTTACGAGAAAATAGAACTTATAAAACCTGAGAATAAACAAGAGCTAATTAAAGACTTGAAAGAAAGAACTGGATTGCCAGTTCATGAAGTCAAAGTAGATAAAATAGACTTTTTAAAGGATACTGCAGCAATTACTATTTACTATAACCAAGAATAAACTAGTGAAAAAAATTGTTTTAATTTATGTCTTTTATTGGATATTTTTTAGCTGCTCTACAGAGAAAAAAGAAATAACAAATTTTTCTGATAATTATTTTGCAATTGTAGAAATACCAGCTGGCACCAATAAAAAGTTCGAATACAATTATAGTAGCAAAACTTTTGAAATTGAAATCATAAACGGTGTAGAACGCACCATAAATTTTCTTCCATACCCTGGAAATTATGGTTTTATTTCCAATACCTATATGGATCCTGAACTTGGAGGAGACGGAGATGCGTTAGATGTTTTAATTATTTCTGAATCTATTCAACAAGGGAAAAATATAGAAATCAACCCAGTAGCGATTCTTAAATTATTAGATCGTGGTCAAGAAGACCATAAAGTTATTGCTACTTTAAGAAATAGTAATATGAACTTTTCAAAAGACTCCTTACCAAACTCTGTGAGAACAATAATTCAAACTTGGTTTTGCAACTACAAAGGTCCAAATAAAATAGAGTTTATTGATTGGGGAGATAAAGAAGATGCTATTAATGAAATTGAAAAATGGGCAGTAAAAAAATAATTTTGGATACCATTAAAATGGTAATTTAAACTACCAACCCCTATTAGCACTAATATAATCCGTACATTTAAAAATATGAAAAATATAATTTCGTCAATAATATTATTTTTTTTAGCATTTCAGATTTCTGCACAAACTCCCAATGAGACTGAAGAAAAAAAAGAAAACTTGGTTCTTATAATTAAGAACAGTGGAGGTGAATATATAGGAGAAATAGTTTCTGATGATGGAAGAGAAATTCTTTTAATCACTAAAACCATTGGAAAAATTTATATTAATAAGTCTGAAATTTCTTCTATTTCTAAAGTAGACGAAAATGTAAAAAGTAATAAAAATGGGGAATTTAGAGCATCTGGACCATTTACAACAAGGTATTATTTTACCAACAATGCTCTACCTATTAAAAAAAATGAAAACTATGCACTAGTACATGTTTATGGACCAGAAGTTCATTTTAGTGTAGGAAATAAAACTTCTTTAGGTGTAATGGCAAGCTGGATAGCAAGTCCTATTGGTTTAGTTTTAAAGCAACAGATCTACAGTAAAAATAAATTCCACGTTTCAGTTGGAAGTATTTTAGGTTCTTCAGGATATATCAACCAAGGACAGACCTATGGAGGTTTGCATTGGGGAACGATTACAATTGGAGATAGAACCACTAACATAAGTTTTTCTGCAGGTTTGGCACATATTAATTGGCCTGCTAACAATACAGATTTTATGAGCAGTTTAAGAGAAGTTGGTGATAAATATTCCTATAGCTTTTATGATGAAAATCATCCTTATTTTATTGCTGAAGATGATTACAACGCTCAAATGGCTTTTGAGGATACAATTGGAATTTTTAACAACTGGAATGGTTTTTTTAATAGTAATGATAGATACCTTTACAGAAATCAACAACTAGCAACTGTAATTGGTGTTTCTGGTATAGCCCCTATCGGAAAAAAAGCCAGTTTTATATTTGATTCTATGATTTTTATTGCTGATAAGCCGAAAGTAAATTACACTACTAAGGAAAAAGAAATTACTTACGAGAGATACAATAATGCTACAGGTAATACGCAATTAACTAGCTTTAATGCGGTGTATGGAGAAGGAGTAATGAGCCCTGAAACTAGTAGAAATATTACTTTTATATTAATGCCTGCTATGAGATTTAATCAATCTTATGAAAAAGCATTTCAAATTGCATTAGCAGGGTTTATTAATTACGATGAAATAAACGGTTTAAATTCTGCACCTGTTCCAATGATCTCTTGGCTGAGAAAGTTTTAGTTTTTTAACAGTTCCAGCCTCAATAAATTTAAAACAGAAAGTGATGAAACATAAATGTTTCTTTCTCTATTGTAACCTAAATTTAATTTTTTAGAAATCACTTTATCTTTATTAGCAACAGCTATCCAGACAGTTCCAACTGGTTTTTCAGTAGTTCCTCCACTTGGACCCGCAATCCCAGAAGTTGAAATTCCAAAATCAGAATTAAATTTTAACCTGACATTTACTGCCATTTGCTCCACTACTTGTTGGCTTACTGCACCATATTTTTCAATATTTTTTTCATTTACATCCAATAATTCTGATTTTGATTGATTGGTATAAGAAATAATACTTCCATTAAAAAAAGAAGAGCTCCCGCTTATGCTTGTAAGCATTTTAGAAACATTCCCTCCAGTACAACTTTCGGCTGTTGAAATAGTTTGGTTATTTACTTTTAATAATTCCCCAACTACGCCTTCCATAGAGGCATTTCCATATCCATAAATTTGATCTGGAATAAGCTTAACTAGTTCTGAAACGTAGTAATTTAACTTTTCTTCCGACGAAGCTTTGTCTTTTCCTATAATTGAAATTCTCAATTTAACGATTCCTGGAGAAGGTAAATAGGCAAGTTTCAAATCTTCTTTTAACAAATTATTTTCCCAAGATTTTATTACATCTGCTAAAAAGGATTCTCCCATTCCATGGGTTCTTACAGTTTTATTAAACACTACACTACCTTCACCTTTTAGAGCTAACAACTTGGTAAAAACATGGTCGTTCATAATTCCTTTCATTTCATAAGGAACACCAGGCAAAGAAATGAAAATTACTCTATTTCTTTCAAACCACATTCCACTAGCCGAACCCCTATTATTAGGTAAAACTTGGCAAGCTTTTGGTAATAAAGCTTGGTCTTTATTGGTCTGTAAAATTGGAAGATTTCTGTTAGTAAAATAATCAATTATATTTTGTTCAATTTCTTTATCAAGTTCTAAAGTGGTATTGAAATACTCCGTTAAGGTATGCTTGGTAATATCATCATTGGTAGGTCCAAGTCCTCCTGTAATTAGAACAATATCAGATCTATTTTCCGCTTGACTGAGAGCATTAACGATTTCTGTTTTTTGATCAGAAATAACCAACCCATGCCCTATTGTAAAACCAAGGTTATTGAGTTGTTCCCCAAGCCAAGAAGCATTGGTATTAATAGTTTGTCCAATTAGCAATTCGTCCCCTATTGAGATAATTTCACACTTCATTATATTAAATTATAAATTAAGTTTTCATATTTAGAATTAGTTTGGCAAAATTTTTGATACTTTAACATTAAAAAATATTTTATGAAAAATATTAATAAATTTTCATTTCTAATAACGTGTACTATTTTTATGCTAAGCAGTTGTCTTGGGCAGATAAATATCAATAAGATATCCAACAAATTAAAATCTCAAATTCCAGCACAAAAAAATGAAGGATCTAGTGCTTTAAGCAATGCTCAAGTTATAAAAGGTCTTAAAGAAGCTTTGAATGTTGGGGTGAATATAGGTTCTGAGCAAGCTTCTGCAGTTGGTGGATTTCTAAAAAACGATTTGATAAGAATTCCATTTCCTCAGGAAGCAAAAGCGGTGAGAGATAAAGCTATGCAGTGGGGGTTAGATACAAAAGTGGAAAAATTTGAAAGAACTCTAAATGAAGCAGCGGAAGTAGCTTGTAAAACAGCTGCGCCAATTTTTATAAATGCAATTAAAAACATGTCGTTAAGTGATGGTTTTAAAATACTCAAAGGAAGTGATAATGCAGCTACCAATTATTTAAAAGAACAAACCAATAGTGAACTGTACAATTTATTTTTACCAGAAGTAAAAAAGGCAATTGAAAAAGTAAAACTAACTTATTATTGGGAACCTCTTGTGAAAAAATACAATCAATCTACTAGAATTTCAGGAAAAGAAACTATTGAAACAGATTTGAATAAATATGTTACAGAAAGAGCAGTTCTCGGACTATTTAAATTGGTAGCTATTCAAGAAAAGGAAATAAGGAAAAACCCAATGAAAAGAACCTCAGATATTTTGAAAAAAGTTTTCAGCAGTTTAGACCCTTGAAAAGTTATTTTTTCTAAATTTAGTTAATGCTCCAAGAAGCTAATTTAATCTATAAAACTATTCCCTCAACTGAGCTTATAATCACAGAGGATGGAAGGATTTATCATTTAGACTTGAAACCTGATGAAATTGGTCAAACAATTATTTTGGTTGGTGATCAAGAAAGAGTACCAACTATTTCCAAATATTTTGATAGAATAGAATTTAAGAGATCTAAGAGAGAATTTGTAACTCATACAGGATTAATTAACAATAAACGTGTTTCCGTCATTTCTACTGGTATTGGTTGTGACAATATAGATATTGTAATTAATGAACTGGATGCTCTAGTTAATATTAATTTTGAGAAAAAAAGTATTAAAAGAAAACATACATCTTTAGATATAATAAGAATAGGAACGTGTGGTGCTTTACAAAATGAAATCCCTGTTGACACTTTTGTTCTATCTTCTTTTGGTCTAGGGTTTGATGGATTACTATCCTTTTACAAACCAATATATGAGCCTGAAGAAAAAGCACTTCAAAAAGCATTTTTACAACAGATTCCATGGCCAAATGATGCCAACAAACCCTATTTTGTGAAAGGAAGTGAATTATTAGCAAGTAAAATTGGTAAGGGAATGTTTAAAGGAATTACTGCAACTGCAAATGGATTTTATGGTCCACAGGGTAGAACATTAAGATTGAATACTAGGGTTCCTGACATGAATGAATTTCTTAAAAGGTTTGAGTATAAAAATCATAAAATTTTGAACTTTGAAATGGAAACGTCTGCTTTGTATGGATTGAGTGCTTTACTTGGACATCATTCATGTACAGTTTGTGCAGTAATAGGAAATCGATTTACCAACAAGTTTTCAGAGGACTACAAAAAAACAGTTGCAAACTTAGTAGTGAAAGTACTGAAAAGAATTTAAATCTAAATTCTGACAACTTTTATAAAAAAACTTCGTATAAAAGATAGATTTAATTCTTTGTATGAAAAGCAGAAATGAAATAGATGCACTAGTAAGTTTACTTGATGATCCGGATGAAATGATTTTTAAACAGATTAAAAGTCAACTATTAGAACTTGGTACAGATTGTATTCCTCACTTAGAAAAAGCAAATTTTGAAAATGAGTATGGTCCAATATTTGAATCCAGAATAAGTGGAATAACTCATGAGATAAGTCTTGCAAAAGTTTTAAAAGAACACAAAGATTGGATTCATCATCCTGTAAACTTAATTGATGGAGTTAATCAAATTGATCAGTACTTTTTTCCAAATATTACAAAATCTTATATTCAAAACGAATTAAATACGATAGCATCAGATATTTCCGAGCATATATCTTATAATATGAGTCCAATTGAAAAAGTAAGTGTTATTAATGATATTTTGTATGACAATTACAATTTTAGAGGAGATAAAAAAAATTACCATTCACCTGAAAATTCTTCTTTTGGGAAGTTATTACAAACCAAAAAAGGAAATCCCTTAACAAATTCAATTTTGTATATAGAGATTGCAAGACTCTTAAACTTACCAGTAATGGGAATAAACTTACCCAATCATTTTATAGTAGGTTATTTAAATTCTAAAGAAAATCATCAATACCCAAACAACTACAAATTCAGTAAAAAAGATGTTAAGTTTTACATAAATCCATTTAGCCAAGGAGTTATTTTAAAGCACGAAGATGTTCAAGACTTTATTCAAGAAATTAATGTTATTAACAATGAATATTATTACATCCCTTGTCCATATAGTCATATTACCAAAAGAATTTTAACAAACCTTAATTTTAGCCATAAAAAATCAGATAACATTCTTTTAAAAAGTGATATTAAAAAAATCATTGATCTTTATCATTAAATTTTAGCAGTTCATCATTTAAAAGATGCCAATATTAACAAACATTATATATATTTAATTAAAATAGATTAATAGTGGATTTTTTCGAATCTATAGATAATGTATATAATAATTCCATAAAAGCAATTCAAGATGCTTCTGGAAATCTTCTTCTCACACACTTGGGAGAAATGAAACCAGATACCATAACCAATCTCAGTGAAAAAGCAGAGTCCAAACTTTTTGAAATTAGCGCTGCAAAAAAAAATATTAAAAATATTTTTAACATTTTAATTGAAGGACTTCAAAACATAAAAAATCATGGAGAATTTAGCCCTGAAAACAATCAGATTTCTTTTTTCCATATGTATGATTTGGAAGATTCTTTTATTTGTAATTTCTCCAACTTAATTGATAATAATTACATTGAAAAAATATCTAAAAATATTGATCATTTAAATACACTTGAAAGACCTGAACTAAAAGCTCTTTATCTAGAAACTTTAACTAATGGACAAATATCCAAAAAAGGAGGAGCTGGTCTTGGCATTATAATTATGGCAATGAAGTCAAAAAATAAGATCGATTACGAAACTTTTTCTGTTGATAGTAATTTATCTATACTTTCGTTAAATGTTAAGGTTACTAAAGCATAATTTTCTATTTCAAATAATAATTTACTTTATCCAATAATTTCCAATTTCCTCTTGTGAAATCTGGAATTTTCATTGGCTTACTACCTTTATTTACTGACTTCTTAGATAACTCAACAATGGAAGACCATTCAGCTGCATCGTAGACATCTTGATCTAGTGGAAGCCCGTTTCTTAGACAGTAAATTAATCTATAATCCATTATGTAATCCATTCCCCCATGTCCACCGATTTGCTTTGCTGTATCTTTAATTTGTTTAATTACAGTTGGCTCATATTTAGAAAGTGTATCGTTGATGCCTTCTATACTTAATGATAGATGAGCTTTTGGCTCAAAGGCCATAGATTTAACAGGGTATTTTTGAACAAAACCATTAGTTCCACTTAGAGTGAATAGTCTAGAATAAGGCCTAGGACTAGTCACGTCGTGTTGCAACATTATAGTCTTGCCATTATGAGTTCTGATTAATGTTGTATTCATATCTCCCTTTTCAAAACTATTTCCATACCATTTATTTTCAGGTGCAAAATTTTCTTCTAAATATTTAGTTAATCCATATTGATTACTGGACATGGATACTAAATGAGTCATTTTATCCCCTCTATGGATGTCTAACAAATGTGCTAATGGTCCCAAACCATGGGTTGGATAAGTATTGCCATTAGTTTTTTGTAAATTCTTTAATCTCCAGTGATCCCAATAGTAAGTATTGCTAAAATTTAAAGCTCGTAAATCGTGTATGTAGGCACCCTCAACATGGACTAAATCACCAAATAAATTATTTTGAGACATATTGAGAACTGTAATTTCAAAAAAATCATACATACAATTTTCTAATTGAATACAATGTTTTCTTGTCTTCTCTGCAGTTTTTACCAACTTCCAGCAATCTTTTACTGTCATCGCTGCTGGAACTTCGACTGCTACATGTTTGTCATTTTTCATTGCATAAATTGCTATTGGAGAATGCAATTCCCAGTGTGTACATACATAAATTAAATCAATATCATTTCTTTGACAAATAATCTTCCAATCCTCTTTACCATAATACTTTACTGGTTTTTTATATTGGTAATTTTTAAAATGTTTTTCGTGTAAATTATTTACTTTACTTGAGTCAATATCTGCTATGGCAACTATTTTAACTCCTGGAATATTTGGTAGTCTACCTAATGCAGATTGTCCACGGTTTCCCAATCCTATTACAGCAATTCTAACGGTATCAATTTTTGGACAGCTTAATGCTAGAGCATGTTTGTTTTCATCCGAAGTATTGTTCCATTTAACAAAAAGAGCGTCGTAGGAATTATCTTCTAAATAAGGATTTTGTGCATTAAATAATGAAATATTTAGAGATAGTAACAATGCTGAAAATCTAAGAAAGAAGTTTGGAAAATAATTCTTTAAAATATTTAAATTAAAAGTATTTAGCATTCTAACGTAATTTAAAGAAAAAACAAAGCTAATAATAACTAATTCTAGGAACATAAACTTTTTTGAGGTGGTGCAAACTTGGTTAAGTTTATACCTACTACTGCATTTTCGTACTCATCCATGGAAGGTGTTCTGCCTAAAATTGCCGAAAGAACAACTACTGGCGTAGAAGCTAACAAGGACTCTCCTTTCTTCCTGTCAGAGTCTGCAACAACACGTCCTTGAAATAACCGTGTAGAAGTAGCCATAACAGTATCTCCTTTTTCAGCTTTTTCTTGATTTCCCATACAGAGGTTACACCCTGGTCTCTCTAAATACATCATATTCTCATATTCCTTACGAGCAGTATTTTTAGGAGCACTATCGTTAAATACAAAGCCAGAGTATTTTTGTAATACATCCCAGTCTCCCTCTGCAGTTAATTCGTCAATAATATTGTAAGTAGGAGCTGCCACGACTAGCGGGGCATGAAATTCAACTTTACCATGAATATCTTCTAAATTTCTAAGCATTTGGGCAAGAATCTTAAGATCGCCCTTATGGACCATACAAGAACCTACAAATCCAAGATCAACTTTTTTATTTCCACCATAATATGAAAGTGGTCTAATAGTATCGTGGGTATATCTTTTAGAAACATCTTCGTTATTCACATCTGGATCTGCTATCATTGGTTGAGCAATAATATCTAAATCTACTTCAAATTCAGCAAAATACTTAGCATTAGAATCTGGTGTTAATGCAGGTTTTTTTCCTGATCTTATTTCTGAAATTCTTTTATTTGCTCTGTCAATAAGACTTTGAAGGACCTTTAGTTTATTGTCCATTCCTTTGTCTATCATTATGCTAATTCTACTTTTAGCAACCTCCAATGATTCTATTAGAGTATCATCCTCAGAAATACAGATAGAGGCTTTTGCCTTCATTTCTGCAGTCCAATCTGTAAAAGTAAATGCTTTATCTGCAAGAAGAGTACCGATATGGACTTCAATAATTTTTCCTTGAAAAACATTTTCTCCATCAAACCTGTCCAGCATTTGAGATTGGGTAGCATGTACAACATCTCGAAAATCCATGTAAGGCTTCATTTCCCCTTTAAAAGTCACTTTTACAGATTCTGGAATGGGCATAGAGGCTTCTCCTGTGGCGAGTGCAAGAGCAACTGTTCCAGAGTCAGCACCAAAAGCAACTCCCTTAGACATTCTAGTATGAGAATCTCCACCGATAATAATTGCCCAGTCATCTACAGTAAGATCATTTAACACCTTATGAATCACATCAGTCATCGCATGGTATTTCCCAAGTGGGTCACGAGCTGTTATGAGTCCAAAATCGTTCATAAACCTCATAAGTTTAGGAATATTTTCCTGTGCCTTTTTATCCCATACCGATGCAGTATGACATCCAGACTGGTAAGCTCCATCAACAATAGGAGAGATAATTGTCGCGGCCATGGACTCTAACTCTTGGGAGGTCATTAGTCCAGTAGTATCTTGTGAGCCTACTATATTAACCTCGACACGAACATCAGAACCGGCATGTAATACTTTTCCTGGGGATGTTCCAACAGCATTTTTATTAAATATTTTTTCTACCGCTGTTAATCCTTGACCTGAGTGAGAAATTTCTTTTGACGGAGCAAACACTACAGGCATATCAATACCTAAAGTCTTAGCTGCAAATGTTTGTAATTTTTTTCCAAATACAATTGCATATGAACCACCTGCTCTCATAAACTCCATTTTTTGGGGAGTAAATGCAGCAGAAACATCACTTAGTTCTGTTGATCCATTGTATAGTTTTTTATTTTTTGTATTTATGGTGAGAACTGTTCCAGTTTTAACAGAATAAACTTCTTCTAATATTGGCTCACCATCAGAATCCGTCAAAGTATTTCCATCTGCGTCTTTTTTCTTAACCCAATTTTTTAAATCTAACCCAATTCCACCTGTTACACCAACTGTTGTAAGGAAAATTGGAGAAATCCCATTAGTACCAGCAACTACAGGGGCTATATTTATAAAAGGAACAAAAGAACTTGCTTGTTTTCCAATCCATAGTGCAACATTATTTACACCAGACATTCTTGAAGATCCAACACCCATAGTTCCTTTTTCTGCTATCAACATAATTGTTTTATCAGGATGCTTCTCTTTCAAAGCTAGGAGATCATTTTGACGTTCAATATTGTGTTCAAACATAGATTTACCATGTAATTCTCTATCTGACCTTGAATGGGCATCGCTTCCAGGAGATAACAAATCTGTAGATATGTCACCTACTCCAGCTACATAGGTGACTACTTTTATTTCATCTTTAACTGCTGGAAGTTTAGTGAAAAATTCAGCATTGGCATAACTTTCTAAAATCTCTTTGGCTAATAAATTTCCTTTATTATGTGCATCTTCCAATCTAGACATATCAGCTTCGTAAAGGAAAACTTGAGTTTTAAGTACTTTAGCTGCTTGTTTGGCATTTGAAGAATCGCTACTTAAAGCTAAATCAAGAAGTACGTCAATAGAAGGACCACCTTTCATATGAGACAATAGTTCAAAGGCAAAAGCTGGTGAAATTTCTTCTAAAGAGAAGATTTTAAGGATGATTTCTTTTAGAAATTTAGCTTTAACTTCTGCAGCACTTGTTGTTCCAGGAATAACATTGTAGGTAAAGAAATTAATTGAATCGCCTCTATATTGATGAGTTTTGTCTTTTATTTGACGTATAATTTCACTGAGTAATTCTCCATCCTCAATTGGCTTAGGGTGAAGTCCATCTTCTTTTCGCAGATCAATTTCTTTTAAGTACTCTTGGTATAAACTCATATTTTAAAGACTTTTAAACTTTTTTAAACTTTGGAGATCACAAACTAATTAACTGGATACAATCCAAAAATTTTAGAGTTTAAATTTACTGAATTTGAGCGAAGTAACAAAGATAGTTTACTCAATATTATAGAAAAAAATCTATATTAAAAGAGGCCATTTATAGAAGAATATTTTTAATTTCTTTTAAGCTCGCAACTTCTTTCCATGCATTTGAATTATTTGATTTTTGATTAGGATTAAAATATATAGACTTCATACCCAACTTAAGAGCACCTTGAATATCTGTATTTAAATCATCACCAATCATTACAGAATTCTCTAGACTTGCTCCTGCTTTTTCTAAAGCATAATTAAATATCAAAGGATTTGGTTTCTTTGCTCCTGCCATTTCAGATGTTACAACTATTTTAAAAAATTTAGACAATCCAGACTGGTCAATTTTGATATGTTGAACTTCTTGAAAACCATTAGTAATTATATGCAATTGAAAATTATGCTGTAGTTCGGTTAGTAGCTCTATAGTATTTGGAATTAAAATTGTTCTGTAAGGAGAATTTTTTACGTAATCATCCCCAATTTTAATTGAAAGGTCTAAATTATAAATGCCAAAATATTCAAGGGTTTCTCTAAATCTCTCGAATCTTAAATTTTCTTTACTAAGTTGATTTAACCTATATCTTTCCCAGCATTTTTCGTTAATTTTTTTATAAACTTTTACAAATTCTTCTGCTAAGGAAATTCCTTTTTGATGCAAATTGTGACAATGGTATAAATTAATCAATTCATTAAAAGAGTTGGTTTCAAAATCCCATAAAGTTCTGTCTAAATCAAAGAACAAATGTTTTATAACCATCAATTAAAAATAAAGTGATTTATAATGGTTAAAATAAAAGAAATTGAAGCAAGAGAGGTAAAGACTAACCAATAAGTCAATTTCCTGTCTCCGTAAAATTTAAGAACCACAAAAGTGCCTATTGGAATTGTAAAAAAAACTGGGGCTAATGAGCACAAAATTAAATATCCCAATTTTGAATTTTTTATTCTAATTATTATCCTATTTCTTTTCTTGAAATTTTTTTTGCTCCTTTTTAAATAAACTCTGTCTTTAGAAGGATTATTTTTAAAAAAAATAAGTCGTCCAACAAAATAGGAAACATTGTAACAGAACAATGCCCCGAAGGTGGATGATAATAAAATTTCTAGAAAATTTAAGTCTGTTGTAGCTTCTGCAATTGATGCAGCAAATAAAAACTTAACATGTGCTAAAAAAAATACATATACATAGACATCCCAACTCATTCATCTTCTTTTTTTCCAAATGCCAAATCTCCGGCATCTCCTAATCCTGGAACAATATAAGACTCACTAGTCATTTTAGAATCAATTCCTCCTATCCAAAGAGTAGTGTCCTCGGGAAAGTTTTTGGAGATATATTCTACCCCTTGTTCACTTCCAATAACGCAAACTATATGAATTTTAGTGGGAACACCTTTTTTTAAAAGCGCCTTGTAAGCTAAAACCATAGACCTTCCGGTAGCCAACATTGGATCTGAAAGCAAAACAATCTTATCGTTTAAATTAGGACTTGCCATATATTGAATCTCCACCTCAAATTCTTCTTTACTAGTGTGTTTCCGGTATGCTGAAATAAAACAATTTTCAGCGTTGTCGTAATATTTTAATAATCCATTGTGAAGAGGTAACCCAGCTCTCAAAACAGTGGCCAAAACCAAGTTTTCGGATGGAACAGAAGTTTTGGAAGTACCAAGAGGAGTTTTAGTCACTTTTGGATAATCTTGTAAAGTTTTACTAATTTCATAGGCAGATATCTCCCCTAAACGCTCTAGATTCTTTCTGAATCTCATACTGTCTTTTTGAATGTTTTCGTCTCTAAGCTCCCCTAAAAACTTATTGTAAAGAGACGAATACTGACTAAAATTATAAACTTTCATGGTATGAATTTAACGAACAAAAGTGGATTAATCTAACCAGGTTGTCTCAAAGACTGTTCTCCATCCTTTCCACCTGTCCTGATTACTTAAGGATTCATTATGCCAAACAGCATTAAATGGACCGTTAACTTTTCTCACTTCATGCTTTATTTTAGAGATTAGTTTAGATGAATATTCTGGTGTGAATATTAATTTATCATTTAAAACACCATCCATATATGCAAATGGAAATATTTTTAAATCTGTGGCACATTCATTCTCTAAATCATAAAAATAAAATGGTGTACAGGTTCCAGCTCTAAAACCTATTCTATCTGAAAAACCCATGCTATAATCCTGCTTAATTCCAGCTTTCAATAAAATATGATAGGATTTTGGAAGGTTGAATTTAAGATAATGAAATCTAGAAATACTTGTTTTACTGGTGATTTTATCTAATCTAGAAATTTCCATCTTTAATATCTCTAAATTATTAAATGACGTATAAGACGGGTGAATTCCAGTTAAATGATTCTTGGATATAGAACGTATTAAATTTATTAAATAGGGATGGTTGTGATCGATGTTCTTATCCATCTTCGTATAATCCCCTAATAAAAAGAAAAAGATTGATTTTAATTGATTTGTTTTTAAAAATTCAAGAATGTAATCATAGTTATCATATGGGTCTTTAATTTTTCCAGCCAGGAATTCAAGTCTTTGTTTTATTTTATAAAATCTAAAACTGATTAAATCTTTAAAAAACGAACCTAAAGATCTCATGAAACCTTTATACTTAAAAGCATAAGCATTGTCAATATCAAAAGTAGAATACTGATGGAATTTTCTTGGAGAAGTTAATTCCACATTAAATTTTGCATTTAATTGACTTAATAGCGAAAAACACCACTGATCAACTATAGGATCTTGCTCTAAATTTAATTTTACTAGACTAGAATTACTAGAAATATATCTCTGGTGCTCATCATAATCCTTAGTATGGTACTCTTCCATTCTAGATATTAGAAAAAAAATAGAACTTAAAATATCAAAATCGTGATCGCTTTTTTCTTGTGGGAAAAAATAGTTTGACTTATTTTTTAAGAAAATATACTTTTTAAAATCCCAGTTACCATCTTCAAGAAATCCTGATGGCCTTATTTGATAATTTTTAAATGGAAGTATTTCATCTGAATAATTAAGTATAACTCCGTCTAGATTTGTGGAATCTTGAGTCCATTTAAATTCAATTTCTAAAATATTTTTGAAAATAAAATTGAGAACATATTCCAACCTAGAACTTTTAACAGAAGAATATACTGTAATCATGAAAATTGATTAAGCATTTCTTTAGCTATAAATGAAGCTGCATTTCCATTACCAAACAATTCAGGGAACTCTAAATCTGGATTTAATAAGAATCTTTCAGTAGCTTCTATGATTATCTTGGGGTTAGTATCTGAAATAACTGCACTTTTAGTTTCAACAATTTCTACCCACTCTGTTTGAGGTCTTAAAATAATACATGGTTTTTTAAAAAAATAAGCCTCTTTTTGAACACCTCCACTATCTGTTATTATTAATTCAGCATTTTTCTCAAGTGCAATCATATCCAGAAATCCAGCTGGATTAATAATGATCAGCAAATTAGATTCTTGGATTTTTTTTAAAAGTTTAGAACCTAAAAGCTGCTCCATCATTTTAGAGGTTCTTGGGTGCAAAGGAAGAATAATTTTAAGCTTGTGTGATTCCGCAACCTCCAAGAAAGTAGAAAATAAATCTGTTAATTTAATTGCAGTATCTGTATTATCATTTCTATGAACTGTTGCTAAAATGAATTTTTCATTACGTAATTTTAATTTTTCTAAAATGTCTGAATTTTCATCGCTAAGTTTAGAAAAATACAGACTATTGTCATACATAACATCACCGCAATGGTAAATATTTGGATGATCTGCAGATGCAATATTTGAATACTCTTTAGAAAAACCTTCATTTAGAAGATTGTCAAATCCGCTTTTAGTTGGTGAAAAAAGTAAAGTAGAAACATGATCACACAAAATTCTATTTACTTCCTCTGGCATTTTTTTATTAAAAGATCTAAGACCAGACTCTATGTGCACAATGGGAATATGAAGCTTTGAAGAAGCTATAGCAGTAGCTAAAGTAGAATTCGTGTCGCCGTAAACAACCACAGCATCTGGTGAATATTCTTGCAATACCTTTTCAATTTTCTCAATCATTAATGCTGTTTGAGTTCCATGAGATGAAGAACCTACTTTTAAATTAACTTGTGGTTTGGGAATTTCTAACTCTGTAAAGAAAATATCAGACATGTTTTCATCATAATGCTGACCAGTATGAACAATAATTTCTTGAATTTCCGGAAAATCGTATGATATAACTCTAGATAAGGCAGCAGCTTTAATTATTTGAGGTCTTGCCCCTACTATTGTTACGATTTTCATTTCTTAAATAATTATTTATAGTATATCTAAATATAATAAACTTCTCTTTATTGAAATTGATATGGTTAATTTCAATAAATTAATTTTCAATTAAAAAAACCGAAATACCAATATCAATTTTATTAAATAACTTAATTACATCTTTGTTAAGCATCCTTATGCAACCATGAGAAGATGGATAGCCAATAGAATTTTCGTCACTAGTACCATGAATATAAATTCCCCTTTTAAATGTATCAAAACTAGATCCTTTATTAAAATTAGGTTCTTTACCGCTTAATGACATAATTCTAGTAGTTATTTCATCACAATTCGTACATTTAGATGAATCAATTGATACGACCTTACCGGTGTTTTTTTTATTTATAAATAATGTTCCAATTTCTGCACCATCTCCAATTTTTTCAGAAATAGTATGTAAACCAATAGGAGTTTTGTTAGAAGATAATTCGTTTCCATTACCCCATTTGGAGGTTGAAATATTAAAAACTTGTGAGATGTTATTGGATTCAAATAAAAAAATTTTTTGACGATTAATCCCAATGTAAATAAATTTATCTAAAACCTCGTTTGGATATCTAACTGAGATATAGTCATTAATAAGATTTCCCAGATGTTCATTATGATATTTCTGAGGATAAAAGGAAGATGAAATAAATATAAAATTAGATAAAATATATAGAAGTTTCATGATTTATTTCCCCAAAAAAAAGAGCTATTAAAGCTCTTTTATAAAAGATAATATTCCACTAATATTATAGTGCATTTACTTGTTTAGTAAGTTTTGATTTAAGGTTGGAAGCTTTGTTTTTATGAATAATTTTTTTCTTTACTAACTTATCTATCATAGAAGAAACAAATATCAAAAGAGAACTAGCCTCTTTTTTGTCCGTAGTTTCTCTAAGCTTCTGAATAGCAGTTCGAGCTGACTTATGCTGATATCTATTCCTTAGGGTCTTATCTTTATTTGACCTTATTCTTTTTATTGCAGATTTATGGTTTGCCATATTATTTTAAATTTAGTAGCCCGTAGGGGAATCGAACCCCTGTTTCCAGGATGAAAACCTGGCGTCCTAACCCCTAGACGAACGGGCCATTTTTATCTAATGGAGCGCAAATTTAGTTTTTTTTTTAGTTAGGCAAAAAAAAATCAAATCAAATTCAAATTAATAAAATTAAATTTCATCATTATTGTTCTCAAATACAAAGCCCAATCTTTTAGCAGTTCTTAATTTATGATGGTTTCCGACTTGTTTAACCTCGTTAACAGAAACTTTATTTACAAGATCATAACTAGGTACCAAAAGGTCAAAGTCCAAGGAATATAATATAGCAGACTGGACAATAGACTTCAACTTGTCTTTATCGACAGTTGCATTAATAAAGTCGTTATACAAAAAACCCAATTGTCTTTTGCCTTGAACCATGAAATGGTTTTCATGATTAATAAATAATCTTCCAATTAAATATCCTAAATCGTTGGATCTATTGTATTTAAAAGAATCGTTTAAAAAATTATAAATATTAATCAATCCGCAATAGCCTCTATTTAGATTTTCTGAAACATAGCTCGTCTTCCAAAGACTATTTTCTGGATCAAATTTGAATACATTTGAATGCATTTGAAAAACCAACAAATCACCCGAAACTCTTAATTGAGCTTCAAACTCTCCAGAATCTTTATACTCAATAATAATTCTTTCGTCAATATCTGAAAGCTTATCGTTTAAATCATCTCCTATTTCCTTTAAGACCCCTTTAAGGATTTTAAAATTTAAAATAATATTACTAAAAACATCCTGCTTAAGAACACTTTTATCCTTAATTAAATTGAAAAGTAAATCTTGGTTCTTTTTGTAATCCATTAATTATTTTTAATATGCTCTAGCAAATATAACTTTCTTAGAATTCGGTTCACCTGTAAGGATACAATTTCCACTTTTAGAAACCTCTAAAGGAATACATCTGATAGTAGCTTTTGTTAAATCTTTAATTTTTTGTTCTGATTTAGAATCTCCATTCCAAAAAGCTTCAACAAAACCACCTTTAGTATTTAGAATTCTGTTCATTTGATCAATTGATTCTACCTGTGTAGTATTTTCATTTAAAAACAAACTAGCTTTTGAAAATAATTCTTCTTGAATCTTATCTAGGGTCTCTAATAATAATTTAGGTAAACCCTCTTGTAATACAGTAGATTTAGTTAAATTATCTCTTCTTGCTAATTCTACAGTTTTGTTATCCATATCTCTTGGACCAATTGCAATCCTAAGAGGAATCCCTTTCATTTCATATTCTGCAAACTTCCAACCAGGTTTTTTATTATCGTCATCGTCAAATTTTACTGAAATGTTAAATTCTAAAAGGTCTTTTTTCAATTTACGAGCATAATCAGAAATAATATTAAGTTGATCATCATTTTTATAAATAGGAACTATTACTACTTGAATTGGAGACAATTTTGGTGGCAAAACCAATCCTTGATCATCTGAATGAGTCATAATAAGAGCTCCCATAAGTCTTGTGGAAACACCCCATGAAGTTGCCCAAACATAGTTTTTATTTCCATCTTTATCTGCAAAAGTAACATCAAATGCTTTTGCAAAGTTTTGCCCTAAAAAATGGGAAGTACCTGCTTGTAAAGCTTTACCATCTTGCATTAGAGCTTCAATACAATAGGTTTCTTCAGCACCTGCAAATCTTTCATTTTCAGATTTAACTCCTTTTATAACCGGGACTGCCATGAAATTTTGGACAAATTTCGTATAAACCTCTAGCATCTGCTCGGTTTCTTCTACAGCTTCTGATTTACTAGCATGAGCTGTGTGTCCTTCTTGCCATAAAAACTCTGAAGTTCTAAGAAAAAGTCTTGTTCTCATTTCCCATCTAACTACATTTGCCCACTGGTTGACTAAAATTGGCAAATCTCTGTATGATTGAATCCATTTTTTATAGGTATTCCAGATAATTGTTTCTGAAGTTGGTCTTATGATTAATTCTTCTTCTAACTTGGCAGCTGTATCTACAACAACTCCAGAACCGTCCTCAGAGTTTTTTAGTCTGTAGTGGGTAACTACTGCACATTCTTTGGCAAAGCCTTCTACATG
>Ga0315315_10000115_pt1 | contig 56436 bp, 49 predicted proteins | sample M140m3416metaG_FD_203699 | JGI IMG/M metagenome (GOLD analysis project Ga0315315, IMG submission 203699) | Ammonia-oxidizing marine archaeal communities from Monterey Bay, California, United States - M1 40m 3416 | ecosystem: Environmental > Aquatic > Marine > Intertidal zone | place: USA...
ATACAACACAATTAGCAACGACAGCCTTTGTAAAAACAGCTGTTGATAACTTAGTAGATAGTGCTCCTGGGACATTAGATACATTAAATGAATTAGCAGCAGCTTTGGGTGACGATGCGAATTATGCAACAACCGTAACTACAGCATTAGCAGGGAAACATCCATCGATAACAACATCAGCACGTTTAAATGCGGATTTAATTCACGATGGAAGTGTGAGTAATACAATATTTGGAAGATTAGCAAATGTAACAGACGATATACAAGCACAATTAAATGCGAAACAAGCATCGCTTACATCAACAGGTTCGGGTGAAGTAATAACATCATTAGAAAGAACAAATTTAAAAGATGTTTCAGATAATGCCGTGAGAATAACCGGAGCTCAAACAGTAGCAGGAGCAAAAACTTTTACAAGTAATATAATAGGTAATTTAACTGGTGATATTACCGGAAACGCGGGAACAGTAACAAACGGCGTATACACAACAGGAAATCAAACAATTGGTGGAGTGAAAACATTTACAAGTGATATAACTGGCGATTTGACTGGTAATGCAAGCACGGCAACTGCTTTGGAGAATACGAGAACGATAGCGGGACATAATTTTAATGGAACGCAAAATGTTTCAATAGCTGCTGCTGATTTATCAGATATAACAAGTGCTGGTTCAGGAATTATAATAACAGCAACAGAAAGAACAGATTATACGGATGTTTCTAATAATGCTGTAAGATTAACTGGTGTCCAAACAGTAGCAGGCGCTAAGACATTTAGTAGTGCTGTTACAGTAGGAAATTATACTTTACCTACAGGAGCAGGAACACAGGGACAAGTATTAAAATATCCAGCTAGTGGTTCAACATTAACTTGGGGTTCATCGGGTAGTGGTGGTTCTTCTATAGACGCAACTACAGATGTTTCGTTGAATGATTTGGGGGTATATGGAGATTTAAGTTGTAATGCTATAAAATTAGGAGGTCATATTATACCAGATACAAATGAAACTTATGATCTTGGAAACGCTGAATACAAAATACGCCATCTTTTCTTATCCGATAATTCTTTGTGGATAGGAGATGACCATAAGATAGATATTTCTGGTGGGAAAATGAAATTTAAAAAACGGAAAAAAACAGTTGTTCCGGCAGCTATTACATCGGCGTCTGGTTCTGATTCGGCAGCTCTAACACACGCTGGACTTTCTAACTTGTCTGATATGAAATTACATCATTGGGAAGCTTATGCCCATACATTATCGGGATTGGAGAACGCAAATATACAGGATATATTTTCTCCAAACACAGCTGGAGATTGGGAAGAAGATGAGGAATTGGGCGGTTCAACAACAACAAAACAAGGTCAATTATTGGAAACTCTCACAGGTATATGTGATGGTAGAAGTGTAACAGTAGAAAGTGGTACTTATACATTTCCCAACGTTACAACAAAGCAAGAAATAGGCAGCGACACGACATATGAGGATTTAACTGGTAGTAATATTTCATACAAACCACCATCTGGAACAAAACAAATCATTTATAAAATGTTATGTCAAATAGCAAGAGGGGATGGTGGTAGTGGTAATTACGCTGGTATGGCATATAGATTATATATAGATGGTGTTCAATGTGGACAGACGAAACATTGTAATAATATAAATTATCAAGATGGATATATTGAATTTGAATATGTGATTGATATTGGGACAGATGATATGACGAATGGTAAAATATCAAGTTGGACTACAAATAAAACTATAAAATTAATGTGTATTGAAAGGGATAGTTCAGCCGATGCCGCATTACATATTAGTAGTTATAATTCTGAGTATGGCGAATCCAATAGCGAAGTTATGAAGCCTCATTTGGAAATAGTAGCTATAGGGGAAGGAACAGTGGGGGCGGTAAGTAATGCCGTTACTACTTCTGGAGACCAAACAATAGCAGGGACAAAAACTTTCAGTAATGCGATTATATCTGCTTCATATACTACAACACAACGTGATGCTTTAACAGGTGTAGCAGGAATGGTAATATTTAATACGACAGTCAATAAACACCAAGGATATAATGGAAGTAGTTGGAATGATTTTTATTAATTTTATAAAAAAATACTTAAAAACTATTTATTTATTGATGTTATATGTCAGCAGTAGCAGAAAATACCGTAGTTAGCGAGCAATCGCCAGTTAAACAAGAGCAATCAGCACAATCCCCACAACAGGGCCAACAAGTTAATTTATTGGAATTACCAGTAACTAATGAAAATGAAGCCTTGAATGTAATGGTAAACTTTCTACATTTAGCACAAAGAAGAGGCGCGTTTGCCATCGCCGAAGCAGCGAAAGTATATGATTGTGTAAAAATCTTTCAAAAACAACAATCTCAATAATAAATATAATATTTAATCTAATCAAATATTATAATGGATAAAAAAACATTATTCTTAAAAGCAGCATTTATTGGTGTTGTGTTAAATGTAGTTCTATCTTTTGCTTTATCGCCATTCGCGACAAAAGAAGAAATAAAACCTCCTAATGGAGCAGCAAATCTTTCTTTTAAATCGCAGATTGTGCATATGTTAGTACATCATAAACAAGTAATCTTAACTAGTTCTTTAATTGTTGCTTTACTCGTTGGTATTTCTTGCTGGATTGCTTGCAGAATGTAATAAGTTATTCAGTTTCTTGTGGAATGGTTGGTCTTTTATCAGCAGGTTGTCTAGTGCGCCCTTTAAACTTTCCAGATAGAATAGCTTTATGTGTAGTTTCGTGTCCGCCCCAATTTTTAGACATAGGGTCTTCAACATATTCTACTTCATCTAGTGGTGTTTTTACACCGATATATTGGTCTTGTGCGTCAAATCCAGCAAACTGATTTTGATTAAATGGAGGGTCATCTCTATTAGCATCAGTTAATAAAACTTTTACTGGTTGACCTTTTTTACCTGGAGCTTTTAAGTTGAGACCACCGTGTGGTTCAAGTGGATTTGCTAGTAATTTGTATCCGGCACGGTTTTGCGCGTCATATGTTTCTTGGAAATATAAAACAGGACAATTTATACCTTGTTGTTTTTGAAATTTAAAATAATCTTCATATTCTTCTAAATTATTAAATATGACAGGATTAACGCCTGGAACTCTAAGCGTTTTAGTATTAATTAAATGGAATTTTTCCCCTTTTCTTACGAGCATATTAGGACATGATTGGGTATCAAAAGATTCATAAAAAGATTCGGATTTTTGTGTAAGACAAAATATAACACCTATAATAAAAGCAATAAGAATTAGAGTTATTTTCATATATTAATTATCAAGATAATATTATCTCATTAATTAATATAATGTTCATAAAAACATTTACTGTGGATGATAATAATTTGAACGAGTTCAATACATCTATGAAACAAGGGACGGGGATGGTTGCTTATACCGCTGATTGGTGTGGTCATTGTCAAAGACTAAAACCACATTGGCAACAATTTCAAAGCAAATGCGGAAGGAAAAAGGTAAAACAACCAGTAACGGTAGCACACTGTGATGCTCAAAAATATCAAAATAAAGCATTTGGAACAAATAAAGTTCAAGGATTTCCTACGATAATTGCGTTTAAAAATGGGAAAGAAGTTGGAAGGTTTGACCAAAGACACGGCAATAGGGAAAACCCTAAAGATTTAGAAAGGTTTTTAAAAAAATATATGAAATCAAAACGTAAAAAGAAAACGAAAACAAAGAAGAAGAAGAAGAAGAAGAATAAGTCAAAGAAAAAGAAGAAGAAGAATAAGTCAAAGAAAAATAAAAAGAAGAAGAAGAGAAGTACACTTAAAAATTTGGTAAAAAGGCTTGGATACTAAATAAAGGTGCTGCTGTGAAAGCTTGAGAAACACTATCAAAAAGCGCTGGTTTATTGCCTTCAATTTCATGTCCTATAAATTGCATTGTCCATCCTAATGTGAACATACAGAAAGCCAAAAAATATTTTCTTGGTATATTATCGTGAATATAATAAAACATCACTTCAATCCATGTAAAATATACAAGCATTACAAAACCTGGATACCACCCATAAGTAAAATAATAAATTGTATAAATATGACTTAATAAACGACCTAATCCTAATTTAATTTTTTCTTTTAATCCCGGCCAATTCCAGAATGGTTGTCCTATATAAAATTCGCTAAGAAATATACGAATAGAAAGAACGATCATAGGAATAAAAATCATATGAATAATTTTATTCCAAAAGTTTTGATGATAATGGTTATAGAATTCTAAAGGAGATTTACAATCACACATTAAATAAATATTTTAGTTCTGTTTAAATAGCTTTAAAATATTTATTAAAATTAACGACGTCTTCTACGCTTTTTCTTTGTACGTCTTCTTCTTTTCTTCTTTTTTTTCCTTGTTCTTTTTCTTTTTCTTCTACGCGTTCTTCTTCTACCTCCAGCTGGAGTTTTTCTCTCCCACTTACAATGCTTTTTTTTATTTTTCTTACCCAAACACGCCCTTGCATCTCTTTGTGCCTTTGGTTGTGTACATTGCATTTGTCGCTGTGGGCTCAGACCGGGTTTGTTTGGAACGCAACGGAAAGCTATTTCTTCCTGGTGTTTTTTTGGTTGCATGTAGTGTGGTAATTTTGGTGTTTCTCGGACAACAGGTTTTGGTGGTTCAACTTGCATCACTTCTTTTATTTCTTCTTCAACAGGCATCACTTCTTTTTTTTCAACAGATTTTTCAAACTTTTTTTCTAGTTCATTCAATTTTTCTCTAATATCTCTAATTATTTCTGCAGGCATATATATTAAACGAATATTTAAAATATATTACTAAATATAATATTATTCAGTATCAGTATCGCTATCATCGCTACTATCATCACTTTCAGAAAACCAACTATTTTCAGTATCCATATCATCAATATGTTTTTTCATAATGGTTTCGATTTGTGTGGAAGGTGTAAAATTATTCCATTTATCATAAATATTATTCATATTAACGCATAACGCACAAGAACAATTACTATTCGCGAAAGGCATAATTTCATTATCATCTATAATAAGGTCTGAAATATCAGCATCTTCATCGTTTTTATGTTCTTCTATATCTTTCTTTATTTTTACAATTTCTTCCATTTCATTACCTCTTTTTCCAAAAAGAAAGACTTCCATAATAAGCCCTCGTTTAATATCTTCTTTTGTAACAGCATTTCTTTTACCGTGTTCAACATAATTTGTTGCTGTTTTTAAAGCATTTTCTGTAAAATGACAGATTGTTGCGATAATATTATATTTTTGGTCATTATTATCTTCAACTAAATTATTAAATCCTGTTTTCATAACTGGTGGCGGATTCATATAATTAAATAAGGAAAGCAATATTTAAATTTTTACTAATTAAATTGATTTAAAATCTATCTTCTATTTTGTATCAATAACATGACAAAGTTAAAATTATATGATTATAGCGCTGAAGATAATCAATATGAAATAGAAGAAGAAGATCCTGAAACAGGTTCTTATAAAACTACAAAAATGAAAAAATTTACTATAAATATGTATGGTCTGGATGAGAAAGGGAATACATATTCGGTTAGTACGACATACAAACCTTGGTTTTGTATTAAATTAAATGGCATAATGGATTTGGCGGATTTGATTTTTGATTTGAAAAATAAGGTAAAACAGAATGAAATTAAAAATTATCTGAGACCAAAACCGTGGGAGAAAGAATGTATGTGTTTTGCGAATGGTGAAAAACAACATATTTGTGGAATAAAGGAGGATTTGGGAAAAGCATTAGAAATGGGTAAAGCGAAATTGAGAGATATAATGAAATATAATAAAAATATAGACGATGGTGTTAAAAAAGCAAAAAGAAAAATAGAATGGGTAGAGAAGATGATAGAGAATGAATTAAATATGGATAAAACAGGACCAATTAAAAAGCAGAAATTATATGGTTTTGATCATTTTAAGAAGCATATGTTTTTAAAGATGACATTTAATACAAAAACTATGATGAACAAATTCAAAGGGTTGTGGTATACAAAAGAGAATGATTTTAGAAAAAGAAGGATGAAACCTTATAAATTTCGCGGTAGAAATTTAGAATTGTATGAGTCTACTCTACCACCATTATTGAGATATTTTCATGAATATGAAATAAATCCATCTGGATGGATAGAAATAAGCGACGATATAGAAGAGAGAGATGAAGAATCAACAACACAAGATTATGAATATGATGTAGAACCAGATGAAATAAAACCATTATTAAAAAAAGAGACAGCAGTTCCTTATAAACAAATGTGTTGGGATATTGAAGCTAGTTCAAGTCATGGTGATTTTCCTCTAGCGAAAAAAGGATGGGATAAATTTATAAAGGAAGTTATAGATTATTGGAAAAAGGATGAAACAAGTAAAGAAAGTTTTGCTATTAAGAAAGATTTATTGATAGCGTTATTCAGGGAAGCTATATTTGGATTAGGAAATAGAATGAATAAAATATATTTGAAAGAAGAATATGATGAAAAAAAATTCAATCAATTTATGAAAAGACTTGGCACTAAATGGCAAAGTTTGATAGGTATGATAGATAGAGAAAACATAGATGGATTATGTAGTGACGGTTCGGAAAAGGATGAATGGGGAAAACCTAAAAAGAAAGGCATTACGACCAAATATCCTTTTCCAAAAGTAGAAGGAGATGTGATAACATTTATAGGTAGCACATTTCAAAAATATGGAGAGGATAAACAATATTTAAACCATATGGTATCATTAGGAAAATGCGATGATATACCAGAAGTGGAGTGTCGTGAAATAATAAGTTGTAAAACAGAGAAAGAATTATTAATGAGGTGGGCAAAAGTAATAAAGACAGAGAATCCAGAGATGATGATAGGTTATAATACTATGGGATTTGATTGGAAATTTATAATTCAACGGTCAGAAGAGTTGGGAATAAAAGAACAATTCTTGAAAGAATTATCGAAAAATGAAAATCAAAATTGGAAAAGGATGGTGAAACATAAAGAGATAAAAATAGCGAGCGGAACACATAAATCTACATATGTTGAAATGGAAGGTAGGGTTCAATTAGATTTATATAGTTATTTCAGGAAGGAAGAGAATTTACCTAGTTATAAATTAGATCATGTTTCATCGTATTTTATAGGCGATGGTGTAAAAAAATGCGAAACAATAGATGATAATAAAACAAAAATAATAAGTAAAAATCTGATGGGAATTAAAGATGGAGATTACATTAGTTTTGAAATCTTGGGAAATTCAACGGATATGTATATGAATGGAAAAAAATTTATTGTGGAGAATGTGAATCATAAAGAAGGAACATTTGTGATAGACCATGAATTGGACATGAGTGGTAATAAATTGCGATGGTGTTTAAATAAAGATGACATTACACTAGAAGAAATGTTTAATGCGGATACACCTGAAAAGAGAGCGAAGGTAGCGAAATATTGTTTTCAGGATTGCAATCTACTACACAATTTAATGAAAAAATGTGATATTTTGACAGGATTTATTGAATTTTCGGCTATCTGCAAGATACCATTGAGTTTTACAATACAAAGAGGACAAGGTATTAAATTATTAAGTTTCATAGCATATAAATGTTCAAAAGCGAAAATATTAATGCCAGATTTGGAAAAAGTTCAAGGTGGGGATGGATATGAAGGAGCAATATGTTTACCGCCGAAAAGAGGATTTTATCCAGATAATCCAATAGCAGTTAATGATTATTCATCACTATATCCAAGTTGTATGGTAAGTGAGAATATATCACATGATAGTAAAGTTTGGACAAAAGAATATGATTTGAATAAAAGATTAATAAAAGATACAGGTGAAAAGGACGATGAAGGTAATTATATATATGATAATTTGAAAGGATATAAATATGTAGATGTTAAATTTGATACATATAAATATATAAGGAAAACGTTAAAGGGAGCACAAGTAAAAGAATTATCTGGTTATAAAATATGTCGTTACATACAATTCAATAATGATAAAAAAGGTATAATGCCTAGTGTATTAACAGAGTTGTTAGCAGCAAGAAAAGCTACAAAGAAATTAAAGAAAGATGCGAAAGATCCGTTTATGAAAAGTGTATATGATAAAAGACAATTGGGTATTAAGGTGGTAGCGAATTCATTATATGGACAATGTGGTGCTAGGACGAGTTCATTCTATGATATTGATATAGCAGCATCAACAACAGCGACAGGGAGGAAATTATTGATGTATGCGAAAAGAATAATAGAAGACTGTTATAGTGATATAACAGTTGATACAAAATATGGGAAGATGAAATCGGATGCAGAATATATATACGGGGACACGGACAGTGTATTCTTTACATTTAATTTAAAATGGGCAGAAAGTGGAGAAAGAGTTGTTGGTAAACAAGCATTAGATGTAACAATTGAATTAGCTAAGGAAGCTGGTGAATTAGCGACAAAATATTTAAAACTTCCACATGATTTGGAATATGAAAAAACATTTATGCCGTTTTTATTGTTGGCAAAAAAGAAATATGTTGGAATGTTGTATGAGAACGATATAAATTATTGTAAGAGGAAATCGATGGGAATTGTATTAAAAAGACGTGATAATGCGCCTTGTGTAAAAGATAGTTATGGTGGAGTTGTGGACATATTAATGAATAAATGTGATGCGAATGAAGCGGTTAATTTTATAAAATCTTATTTGGATGATATGATAAATGAGAGAATTCCGATGAATAAATTAATAATAACCAAAAAATTAAACTCTTATTATAAAAATCCAAAACAAATAGCACATAAAGTGTTGGCGGATAGAATGGGTGAAAGAGATCCAGGAAATAAACCATCGGTTGGAAGTAGGTTACCATTTATTTATATAAAAACAAAGAAGAAGATGAAATTACAAGGCGATAGGATAGAACATCCAGATTATATAAAAAAGACGAAGTTGAAACCGGATTATGAACATTATATAACAAATCAGATTATGAAACCATTATTACAATTATTTGGTTTGTTATTAGAACAGTTGAAAATATTTAAAAGACAAAAGCGTATGTATAGGATAAAGATAAATGGTATAAAAAGAGAATGGAATCATGATGAGAAAAAATGTCATGATAAGATAGCGAAAGAATCGGATAAACGAATAAAGAAATTGATATTTGATGAATATATAAATGTGTATAGAAATAAAGTGGCGGGTCAAAATTCGATAAATAAATTCTTTATGAAGGTTAAATGAGTAGAATATTGAAAACACAAATTAAAGATTATACAAAAGAAATGGATATAAATTTTTTTTGTATATTAAGACAATTTATAAATATGGAAACGATGAATAATATAATAAATAAAGTGAATTATTTTAATGAGAAGTATTCAAATGCGACTAATGAAAAAAAGAAAAAAAATAATTTATATTCTGACTATGGAAATGAAAATAAAATAATGAAAAGTTGGGAACCAGAGAATAGAGAAGCGATGTTAGATAAATATTGCGATGTAAGGAAAGGGATGTGGAAAGAATTGAGAGAAATATTATCAAGTATATTTTATTTATTAAAAAGGAGACAGTGGAAATTAACAGATATATCATTATTTGAAGTATATCCAGGATATAGTGAAGAGGAGATAAGCATGAATGTATCAGGAATATTGCCAGAAGATACAACAAGATATTATATAAATATACCTTTACAAGAAACAAAGAAAAACATGGGTCCTATAATATATTATAAAGAACCAAATCTGAAAGAATTCAGGAAATATCATAATTATAAAGATACTGGTATAATAGGACATTTAAATAGTTTAAAATGGGAAATAAAACAACTTTTTTTAAATGCTAGGGAACAATATGAATACAAACTAGGTGATATTTCTATTCATAAAGATATGACTTTTCATAATGGAGGAACGAATAATAGCAATAAAATAAGAAAATTTTTATTTATAGTATGCGATGTAAGAAATTAATCGACGGGTTCTATTCTTGTATTGTCGTTGGGGTCATTACCACTATTGTCAAAACCACGATAACGCCCATTTACAGTAGTTATTGGCGATTGTCTATAATCTCTTTGTGGGGTTAGAGAAATATTAGTGGTAAATAAAGTTCCGAGATTATTATTAGAAGGATCCATGGTTTGAAATAAATGTTGTATGCGATTAGTTAATGTTTCGGTTAATGCTGTGGATAAAGCTTCCATGCTATTCGCACTAACATCTGCTATAAAACCATTAGATATATCTGTCGTTTGAACGCTAACATTATTGTCACCAGAATCAAGAGTGTTTAAATTGGAACGGATGTGTGGGAGTTGTCGTCTACATAATGGACAAGTTCTAGCCCTTGAAAACCATTGAAGCAAAGGTCTGATTTTAAATATATGATTACAAGGTAATCTAACACATATATCATTATTAGAGAAGTCAGTCATACTAATAGGGCATCTTATTTGATTATTACTTAAGTCTTGTGCATAATTAAAGACGACACAACTTTCAAAGAATTGTCTAATAGTGGTGGGAACTCGTCTTGGTATTCCTCTTGCGGGGTCATGAGTTGTAATATTCCCTGTCCTTATAAATTCTTGTAAAGGATTTTCTTGTGGCGTCCAAATAGATTCGCGTCGTGAATTAGGAAATCTCCAAACTCTTGGTTGTCGTCTTCTTATGTTGTTTGTAGCATTAAAATTAAATGATGGTGTGCTATTAAAGAATGTTGGAGGAGGAGGTGATGGATTAGAATTTTCAGGATTAATATTACGAAACATTAAGTTAAACATGCTATAACGATTATTAGAAAGTAAATTTTGAGTATGTAGTAGATTATTTAAAGTTGTTTGTTCCTGATTACAAAAATGTATATAATCTCTAAAAACAGTAATAATATCTTGTTCTCTATTGTTGCTACGTTGTGATCCGGTATACATATTATTAATATATAAAAAAATGTGTTTAAATGTAAATTTTGGATTAAATACTATAAGTTATGTACAAAGAACAAATGAAATATAAAGATAAAGGTTTGACTGGATTGGCAAATTTAGGAAATACTTGTTTTTTAAATTCAACGTTGCAATGTTTATCTCATACTTATGAGTTAAATCATTTTTTAGACATTAAGAATGATAATTTTAAAGAAAGAATGAATAGAGTTCCTGAGAGTTTGATATTATGGGAATGGGATAAATTAAGAAAATTAATGTGGAGTGAAAATTGTGTAATACAACCGGGGGGATTTTTACAATCGGTTCAAAGAGTAGCTAGAATAAAAGATTTAGCTTTATTCACGGGATTTTTACAAAATGATGCTGAAGAATTTTTAAGATTTATAATAGATTGTTTTCATAATTCATTAAAGAGAGAAGTGAAAATGACGATATCGGGGAATGCTAAAACAGAACAAGACCAAACAGCTAAAGAGTGTTATAAAATGATGCAAAATATGTATAGAAAAGAATATTCAGAATTTATAAAATTATTTTATGGTATTCATGTTTCTACGGTTACATCGTTAGAAAGTGATTATATGAATATAACACCAGAACCTTTTTTTAATTTGCAGGTAGAAATAGGAAATACAAAAACTCTAGAGGGTTGTATAAGAAATTATACACACGAAGAAATATTAGAACATAAAATTGATGTATCGGAAGAGGGAGAGAAAAAGAAATTAGAAAGAGGAAAAAAGAAGATTGAATTTTGGAATTTACCAGATATTTTAGTTATAACGTTAAAAAGATTTGATAAATCGGGTAAAAAAAATAAAGTATTTATAGATTTTCCTTTGGAAAATTTAAATTTAAGCAATTATGTAATTGGATACGATAGAGATACATATAAATATGATTTATACGGTATTTGTAATCATAGTGGAGGAACGAGAGGGGGACATTATACATCATTTATAAAAAATGCGAATGATAAATGGTATTTGTTTAATGATACCAATGTTATTGAAATGACAGATTTAAATAAGATAAAAAGTCCTCAGGCTTATTGTTTTTTCTATCGTAAAAAAAAATAGCTATGAATAATATATAAGTATGTCAAAAACAAATAAAGTTCCAGAGAATTCACGAATGGATATCCAAGACATGAATGTATTAGAGAAAACGAATGAGGCAAGAGTATCGCCTGTTGCTGGATTTGGTTCAGTTTTAGAAACACCACGATTGGATATGACAGACAAATTGAATCAAATGAATAATTTTAATCCATGGACTATGTTGGTAATGGTAGGATTATTAATATTATTCTTCGTATTATTTGATACTTTAGGGGTAACCAATACAAGTGAGCAAGGTTCTATGCCAAATAAAGCATTATCAGTTTTGGAAGTGATAATGTGGGGATTATTCATATTTTTATTGATGATAAATGGTCTTCAATATTTTTTTGAATTGGATGTGAAAGCAGCATTAGTAAATTTATTTTCACCAGAACCAAGAATAGATATGCAAGTTGATTCAAAAAATATTGAAGTTGATGAGAAACCAGCAACTAAAGAAGAGGTATTTCATGTGCCAGGAAATAAATACACATATAAACAAGCAAATGCTGTATGCAAAGCATTTGATTCAGAATTAGCAAATTATTCACAAATAGAAGATGCTTATAATAATGGAGGCGAATGGTGTAGTTATGGTTGGTCGGCGGATCAAATGGCATTATTTCCAACACAAAAAGTGACTTGGCAAAAATTACAAACAACAGGAAAATGTGGAGACGAGGGGAATAATTGTGGTAGACCTGGTATAAATGGAGGATATATGGTTAATCCAAATATTAAATTTGGTGTAAATTGCTTTGGTACAAAACCAGATGAAACGAATAAATTGAAATCAACAAGAAATCCATTTCCAAAAACAAGAGAAGAGTTAGAAATAGAACAGTTAGCATCAAAATATAAGAAACAAATTAACAGGTTAAAATTATCACCATTTAATCAACAGAATTGGAAACAACTTTAATTGCGTTTTTTTCTTGTATTTTTATTATTAGATTTTTTTCTATGTTTTCTTGTTTTAGATTTTCTAAAACCAGAAAGATTTAACAACGTTGAATATAAATCATCATATTCATAAGAACCTTTTTTTGTTGTGGAACTAGCAAGATTATCATATAAATCAAAAATAGTAGGGTTGCTGTGAATATCTTCTACTCGTTTATTTAAAAGAACTAATGCTGTAGGAATACAATAGTTATTAATGTTATTATAAAAATCTTTCGTATTTTTATCTTTACCGGAATAACTAATAGGTAATCCTTTTTCCAATAATATATTTTTAAAGTTAAACCCTAAACTTTTTATACCGCCACCAGATTGTTCATAATATATAAGATCTTTGGAGTTCATATATATAAAATATGTATATAATTATTTATATGTTTTTGTCGCCCAATCAAATTTCTTAGAATCAACATTAAGATTACTTTTTGTTTTAATTTGTTCCATTCTTTTTTTCCCGATATTTCCATAATCTTTCAATACTGTATTTTGTAATAATTTATTATTTCTAATAAAATCGGTATTATAATCTTTATAAATATGATGATACATGAAATTCATAAATAAAAGGTCTTTTTGCATTTCTTTATCGTTTATGTAACCAGATTTTGCGTTGTATCGAAGCTTCGTTGCTGGAGTTGGTGAAACGGAATATAAATAAGCGTGTTTTCTATACATTGTAGCTAATTTCGCACCTAAACCATGTTCAAAATCCCAATAATGTTGATTTTCAATAATTTCTCTTGTTGTTGTATGTTCCATATAATCTTCTAATGTAAGATCGATATCATCAGTATAGCTTTCTTCTGATGATTCTATAGTATTTTCGTGTAAATTTAAACTTCTTTTAGGCATTTATAGTTAATTTATATATAAATGTTGCGAATTCATCTTTAAATGCTTTTTTATCTTTCAATTCGTATTCGCTCTTGTCGATAACGTCATAAATTTGATTTAAGAAGATATTTAATTTTAATTCATTATCATCGGTATTTACCCAATCTTGAAAACTTCTTTTTAAACGGTTATCCCTGTTTTGTGATTGTCTTTTACAAAAATCCTCAAACTGCTTTTGTGTGTGCATTATATTTTATTTATAACTTCTTTTTATACCATTTTGGTATTTAAATTCTCTTTTTTCTTTGATGTAATTCATTAATTTATCAACAGTATCTTGATCACTAATACATTCATTTAAACATTTTTGTATATATTTGAATGTTAATGGTGAGGTTTGTTTATAATTGTTAAATCTTAATGAACCATCTGAAATTTCAATAATTGCATTATCCAATTGATTTTCTTCAGCGTAACTGGTAATATGGTCTTGGATATTATTTCTTCTTTCTCTCAATTCTTTAACTGTATCGGATATTTTCTTAATTTGATTATCAACTTCAACCCAAGATTTTATATTTTGTTGAAATGCGGAACTCATTATATTTTATAAAAATAAATTAAATATTAACATAATCTGTAAATTAATATTTAACGTCTGCGTCTACGACTTCTGCTTTTTCTTCTACGGCTACGGCGTCTACGACTTTTACGTCTGCGTCCTCCGATAAGTTTTTTCTTACCTTTAGTTGCTACAACAGCAGCTACTAAACTTGCTGGCAATAAAGCAGTTTGTAAAAAGTTACCACCTCTTTTTCTACGACTGCTACTTCTTTTTCTTGTTCTACGTGAACTTCTTCTACTACGACTTCTTGGCATTATATAAAATAATAAGAAATTAATTTATTTCATAAAGTTTTTATTTGTAAAAAATCTTAAACGCATTAGAATTATAAATATTCCTAAAATTAATAAAAAAGATATAACTACCAATATTAACGCTAAATAAATATATGGATATATTTCTTTTAATAATAAATCTATAATAGGTTTGAACACTGCTATAATTTCTTTTTTTAAATCAGGTCTTTTGATAAGTCCAATACATTCTTCAATAATAATATCTTTATTAATCATTATTAATATTTAATATTAAAAAGAAATCTCACATATTACATATAATTATGCAAAAAATAGTTGATATAAATGAAAATTTTGAAAAATTAATATTACATACGCCGAAAGCAATACAAGGAGGGAACGCATATATTGCAAATATTTCCTTAAATGATGCTCCAGTTATTTTTCAAACTCCAAAAAGCAAATGCAAAAAAGGTGTTCATAAAACAAACAAACAAATATATACCGATCTTTTATTTACAGATCATAATTATAGTTTTCTAAATTGGATACAAAATTTAGAGAAAAAAGTTCAAACTTTAATATATGAAAAAAGAGAAACATGGTTTGGTGGAGATGATGATGATGAATTAACATTAGATGATATAGAACATAATTGGATGCCTTTAATCAAATCATATAAAAAGAAATATTTGATTCGGGCTTATTTTCCAAAAAATATTAAAACATATTCGAGAGCAGTTAGCGTTTATGATAATGAAGAAAACGAATTGTCTGTTGACGCAATAGTAGGCGATTCAAATTTAATAACTATTTTGCAATTAGGAGGATTAAAATTTAGTCCCACATATTTTCATTTAGAATTAAATGTGAGACAGGTTATGGTAATAAAAGAAAAAGAATTATTCAATAAATGTTTAATACAATTAGATAAAAAATCAAATAGTGAATATAATGAATCGACATCAGTAAAAGGAAATTATGACGAAGATAATGAAGAAGAGGACGTAGAAGAATATGAAGAATATGAAGATGAAGGAGTTGTAAATACTAAAATTATAAATGAAGAATCTGAAAAAATAAAAATTGTAAAAAAGGACACAAATAACTTGATGGAAGATAATAATGATGATATGAATGAAAAAACTCAGGAAAATGTTAATACTTTAGTAAAAAATGATAATAATAATGAAATTTCTGAAATAAATTTGGAAATACCCGAAGAAGAACAAGTTGTCGAATTAAAAAAACCGAATGAAGTATATTTAGAAATTTATAAGAAAGCTAGGGAAAAAGCTAAAAGTGCAAGGATGGAAGCTATTAAGGCATATTTAACTGTGAAAGAAATTAAAAAACAATATTTGTTAGATGAAATGGATTTTTCTGAGGATGAAAGTGACGAAGAGGAATTTTTATTTAGCGAAAAGTAGAAAATTTATAAAAATATTTTATATCCTAATTTTATATAATGTTAAAGTCGCTTCAATCCTTATTAAAGCAATTGACAAAAAACAAGATTGTTATGTTAATAGCAGCCCTAGCTTTAGGTTACGCGTTATACAATTATTCAAGAGGTAAAGGTCTTACTTTAAGTGGTATGGCTAATGATGTTCGTGTTGAAAAAGACAGTGCTCCACAACAAGGGGGGCAACAAGGACCATCTGTAGATGGTGGTGCTGATAATTATCAACCAGCACATCCTCAAGGTGATAATGTTGATTATGGAAATGCTGATGGTATGAATACTGATACTTACGGATTGCCTCCAAGTTGCGCCAAACAACAAGTTGTTGATCCAAAAGAATTATTACCAAGAGATAACAATAGTGAATTCTCAAAATTGAATCCATCAGGTGCTGGTGATTTGATGAACGTTAGTTTATTAAAAGCTGGTCATCATATAGGCATTAATACAGTGGGACAAAGTTTAAGAAATGCTAATTTACAATTAAGAAGTGAACCGCCTAATCCAAAAATGGATGTCGGTCCTTGGAACTCTTCAACAATAACAGGTGATCCCTTTAGAAGACCATTAGAAATTGGTGAAGGTGGTCAATAAATATTAATTACTATATATTAATTAATATTTTTAGGAATAATATATAAATGAAATTAGACATAAATGTATTTGGGTATATAATTATGGGATTTGTTTTATTAATGTGTTTGAAAATATATCAAGAATCGGATACGTTTAATTTAAGATGTATTGTTTCTGATGTGGATGGTAATAAATATTGCGTAAGGGAACGTAGTAAAATTAAATTAGTTGCAGATCTTTTAGCAAGAGTGACTAATAAATTGAAAATATTAGTAGAACATATGAAAGTTAAATATCCCGAAAGAGATAATGTAAAACGACTTGTAAAAGGATTCAAACCAAAAAAAATATATGAAATATTACCAACAAGTAAATACACAGCTTATTCAGAAAATAAAGGAGAAAAATTGGCTTTTTGTGTTACTAAGAAAAAACATGGTCAATCATTAATAGATGAAAATACTTTAACATTTGTTGCGTTACATGAATTATCACATATAGCAACGGAATCAATTGGACATACAACAGAATTCTGGACTAATTTCAAATTTATTTTAAAAGAAGCTGTTAAAAAAAATCTATATAATCCAATTAACTACAAAGAAAATCCAACATCTTATTGCAGTATGAAAATTACAGACAATCCATATTACGACATGTAATTAAGGTATTGGAAACTCACAAGTAATATCTTCATCGTAGTGACAATTACTATACATATTAAAACTATATGATGAAAACTCTAACGCATTTTTTTTAAAATATGATGATTTTCCTCGAATCGTTTTATGGAAGTAACTTGGCAGTTCTGGAAAATATGTATCGCCCTCAAATACATCATCTATTTCTGTCAAATAGATTCTATCAATATATGGTTTGTTTATATATTGATTATATATCATTTCACCCCCTATAATCCATATATTATTATAATTTTTTGTTAATCTTATAACATCGTCTGGTTCTTTTAATACTAATCCATCTGGAAATGTTGAATGAAAATTGTTTTTAGTTAATACAAAGTTACGTCTATTTGGTAAGGGTTTAAGAGGTAAGCTATCCCAAGTTTTACGTCCCATTACTATAGCAGAATTATCACCAGATGTCATTTTTTTAAAAAATTTAAGGTCTTTTGGTATATTCCATGGGAGTCCTCCTTGAAATCCTATAACTCTATTTTTAGCCATAGCAGCAATTATATTAATACTCATTTAAACATATATATAATGATTTATTTATATATATGTCTGAAATAATAATTAAACATATCGGTGCGATACCAGGGAGGGAACTAAAAGATGACGAAGGAATAAAAAATATTAGATACGACGATACAATTGATACCATTAAACAGAAAATAATTATAGGTCATCATTTAAATGTTAGTATCGATAGTATATATTTATTCACAAAAATAAAAAAAAATTTATCCGATGAAAAAGTATTCAAAGAATTGACAAAAAGTAGAGGAAAATTCAATACTTTAGATAATAAAGATATAAATGTATTAAAACAAAATTGTGGTGACAATAAAATTTTAAATAAAAAAAAATTTAATTATGAAGATTTTAAACGAGAGTTTAGTGGTAATGATAAAAAATATAATTATCCATTAGGACATTCTATATTTTACAAAACTGATTATGCTTTCGTAACAAACCCATATGAACTTATTATAAGTGGAAGCAATAGATATAATGAAAAATTAACATGGGATACATTTTTATTTGATCAAGATAATAACAATAATTTAATTAAGTATTCTGGTAAAAAATTATTGTTCGAATATTTGAATCCTGATAAGGAAAATACTATTTTTTATTGTACAGCAAAAGAAATTGGTCATAACATATTTGACCAAAATAATCATAAAATAGAAAGACCAAATGATTTTTATAAATATATATTACAGATATATTTCCCAAAATTGTTTTATATAAAAAAATATTACACATATGAACACAATGATAATATTATCAATCCAGAAAAACTTATAATTAAAGATATAAGGAAAGAATGGGAGAAGAATCACAAAAAAATAGATAACTTTTACGAATATTTTGAAAATGAAAAAAATAAAGAAAAAAGAAAAGAAGGTCTAATAACATCTATAAATCTAACCATTCATATGATAAAAAATGTTAAAATACCAATGGATTTGATATTCAAAATACTTAATTGTATAGAAGGAATGCCTATGGTTAAGTTTAATCCCGGAAAAGGAAGAGAAAATATTTTTAGACTGTGGACCAAGGGTTATTTGTCAAAAAATGGTTTAAAATTGCCATATTTATATGTTAATGATGACAATAGGCAGTATAAAATAAAAAATATTGATAAAATATTAGCTTTAAATAAATCTGTTGGAATATATATTATTGTCGAAAAAATAGAATTGTATTGTGAACTTTATCCAGATGGAAGTATTAATATTAAAATTGAAAACATTAACATGGAAAAAGAAAAACTGGAAAGATTTATTAAAGACCAAATAAATGAATATATACTTGTTCCGATAAACGATTTTGTAAAAAAAAGTGGATTTTCTTATCCAACATTTGGAAGTTTAACAGACGACAATATTGAAATAAAAAATATAAAATATCATTATTTTTTTAAGGGATTTTTAAAGAGAGAAGATTTTAAAATGAGCGATTTCAACGATGCTATAAATCAAATTTATCAAACTTATAAAAGTAACTTTAAAACTAAAGGGAAAGTTGAGTTTTACTATAAAAAGGTTAGTTCATACAAAAAGGCCAAAGCGAAGGAAGCATATATAATTAATTATATGAATGAATATGGTCAAGGTGTTGAAGTTGATAAAGACTTAGCAAAATTATTAGTTAATAATAAGTTAGTTGATAACAAAGAAGAAGCAATTGAAGAAATAAGAAAAAGCAAAGAAAATTTAGCTTTGAATTTAACTGTTTATTCGTCAAAGAAAATAGAAATTAGAGATAGTCCTGGATTTAAAGTAACTTTATCAAAAGATTTAAAAAACACGATGATAGAGTACGAAAATATAAACCATTATAATTATTTATCACATATAGACGTTTATACAACTTATTTATATAATAACTTTTTAAATAGGAAAAAAAAGGAAGTGAAAAAATTATTAGCTGAAAAGTTTTACGGTGAAGGAAAAAAAATAAAATTAAATAAAAATCTTACAAATGAACAAGATCCTGTAAATCCCGATGAACAAATAGTAGCTCAAAAAGAAGCTGATGATGATGATGATGATATGAACAATAAGAAAGATTATCAGCGATATGATGATGGATCAGATGATGATGATGATGATGATGATGATATGAACAATAAGAAAGATTATCAGCGATATGATGATGGATCAGACGAAGAGGAAAGTAGTAGCGACGAAGAAGAAACGGATGATGATTTGAAAGAACCAGATGAACAGGAAGGGGGCGCGGAGAGTAGTTCTGAATCTAGTGATTCTGAGTCCGATGAAGAAGAGGAGAATATATATGGAAATTTGGAAAATGTTAGAGTTAGAGGTGCTAATAATTATTTTATTAATAGAATTAAAAAAGCAGAACCTTATTTATACGCAAAAAGAGGAAAAAAAACGTTTTCTTTCGCAACGAGTTGTCCTTCAAATTATGGAAGAACTCCTGTATTAGTAACGGACGATGAATTGAAACATATCGATGAGTTAGATGCACAAGGTACTGATAATGAGAAAATTAAATCAAGGTCATATGATGAACATATTACAACTGATAATAATAATCATTATATATGTCCACGTTTCTGGTGCCTTAGTGATAAGAAAGCTCCAAACGGTAGAAGTTTATCATTTCAACAAGTTAACGATGGTGAATGTGGCGGTTGGGGTGCTATAATAGGAGAGAATGAAAAACCTTCTAATGAAAAAAGAATTTTTGAATTTACAGATAAAAAATATCATGAACAAATAAAAGGGAATCACTTCGCGTATAGACCACATTATCCAGGTTGGTCAAGAAAAAAAGTTCCAACAACAGATGGGAAAGGTGAAGAAAATATTTGTATACCTTGTTGTTATAATATGCCTAGAAGAGAATATAACCCGAAAGGTTGGGAGAATGAATTTAAAGATGATGATACAAAGAAAAAAGGATTAAAATATTGGAAAACAGCACCACAATCATTTCAAAAAATAGGCAACGAAATACCGGGCATAGGGATTGACCTAGATGGTATAACATCATATAATCGGGTAGTTACAGAAGGGTTAAAAAAATTTAGACGAGAAAGAAAAATACCAAAAAAAAATAATATGAGAGCAAAAGAATTTGAATATTGTGATGGTAAAAAACAGGGTACAAATAAAGACACTATAGGTAAAACAATTGAATTTATGAGTATACCTATAATAGAAACTTTTCCTTTGAAATATCCTGGTCAATTGGGTTATTTACCATTAAACGTTCAACGATTATTCAATTATAATATAGTGGAAAGAGTATTTAAAAAAAAAATAATAAAAAATGGGAAAGAAACAATAATAAAAAATTCAAAATTACCATCAAAAAAGTGGGTGTTTGTAAGATTAGGAATGGTAAAAAATGATATTCTTTCAAATATAGGAAATGTGTATAACCATTATATGATTACAGATAAAAATACAAAAGTACATGAAAATATTGGAAGTATTACGTCAAAATTGGCTAAGGGGGATTACATGTCTGCTTTGATAAGAATATATAGATGGTTAGAATTTTTTTATTTAGGGGCGGTTGATTATAAAGGAAAAAAAAGAGAACAAAAAAAAATTTTTGATGCGAAAAATCCAAAAGATATCCAAAAATATATAAATAAGATAAAGAATAATAAAAAATTGAAAGATAAATTTGTATCTATGAATAAAGGAAATTTATATCAAATGTTTAAAACTAAAACAGGGAAAGTTGAAGACGCGATTGTTAATTTTATTAAATTTATAGATAATGATGGTGCTAGAGATACAAAAGCACACGAAATTTTTTGGGATATAATAACAACACCTATTAGCGAAGGAGGGGCATTTTTTGATAAAGGTATCAATCTAATTATTTTAAAACGACCAAAAGAAGATATTGTAGACAAAATAGATATTGTATGTCCAAATAATAATTTTTTTAAAACAGCATACCACAAAGATAGACCTACAGTAATTTTATATACAGAAAATAATATTTATGAACCCATTTACATGATTAAGAAACCTAAGGTAAGAACTGATGAAGGTTGGTTAATAGTAAAAATGTTTTTAAAACCCCATTTTGAATTTCCAGAAAATAGTTCAAATTTATCAAGATTTAAAGATGTGATAACAAAAGTTATAAAAAATATAGATGGTAAATGTGAAAAGGTGAAAGGAATGAAAAAGGCGAAAGGATATATTTTTGAAGAAAATAAAACCTTAAACAAATGGTTAGATGCAGACGAGCAAGGAGAATATAAAAAACAAAATGATAACTACTTGATAAAAGGACGACAAGTGATAGGACAATTGTATAATGAAGATTATCAGGTAATAACAGCAGTAGTTAAAACGAACGATGCGAAAATATTTTTCTTACCGTGTGCGCCATCATCAATATTTCCCGGTATAATGAAATATAGATATGAAGTTGTAGTTACAAATAAGAATAAATTATTGGATTATGAAACGACAACAGAATTTATTAAAACATTTGGTCTAACTTTGGAAGAAGAATCTAAAAGGGATTTTATAGCAAGATATGACAAAAAAAGTATGATAATGGGGATAAGAACAAACACAAATCAAATTATACCTATAAAACCTAGACGAATAGAAGACCCTGAAAAAGATGTTGTTGATGAATTAATTGAGTGGAAAATAGATAAAAAAATATTAGAAAAATATCCAGAAGAAGACGAAGAGAGACAAGAAATTATGAAAAAAATAAAATTGGAAAGTAATTTCTATTCGATGTATCGTAATTTATTCAAAATATTAATAAATAAAGCAGATCAAAAACAAAATAAAAAAAAGATAACAGGTATTTTAAATGATGTCACGAAAAGTTATTGGGAAAAAATAAATGTAGTTCAAGAAGAAATAAAACTCATTGATGATTATATAACATGGACAAAATTTGATATAAATGTTTTTCCGGATGATTTAATTAATTGTCTAGGGTTAGATGATGTTAATTGTAAAGAACCAAGTTGTATTAAAAATGCGGATACTTGTCAATTTATAATACCAGAATATAATTTATTATATGAAGAAGATGACGAAAAGAAACCGAATAAAGATTTATATAAGATTAGATTGACTGATGAAATAGTTAGATATCAGAAGATAAGGGAATATATATTGAAAAATGATGTATTTTTAAATTTCGATAACGTAGAATATAAAATAAATGATGATGAAATTGTTATTATTTCAAAAATGTTTTTTCAATTATACATTAATAATATTGACCAAGTATACAAATCAGATAATATAACAAATTACAAGATTTATGATAATGTTAATGTAAAAAAATATGGGAAAAGAAAATTAAAACTTATATTTGAAGATAATGAAAGTGGTTATGATACTAGTACAGAAGGAGTTAGTGTGGAAGAAACTGATTATGATAATGAAGATGATATAGATGGTGTTGTAGAAGAAAAAGAAGAAAAACCAAAGGCAAAGAAAACAAAGGCAAAGAAAACAAAGGCAAAGAAAAAAAAGGATGAAAATAAGTGGAGTGAAAATGAGATTAAATTCGTAGCTTTCTATTTATTCTATAACTTTTTGATGAGTAGAAAAATTAATGATTTGACAATAGAAAAGTTTATTCAAGAATATAAAATTATAGATTTATTGGTGAAAAAAAGGGAAGAATATGCGAAAAAACCTTCTCTTGGTGTAATTATTGGTAGTTTGATAAATGAATGGTCTAATAGCAAATTTAAAGAAATTAGGTTAGATAAAAAAAAGCAAGAAACTGATTGGGAAAAAAATTATAAAAAGAAATATAGAGATGATTTTAAATGGCCGTTAGTTCAATTTAAATACGCTATAGACCGTTTTATGCAAGTGATATGGGTGAAAAAACCTAAAACAGTTGGCGAAGCATTAGACGTGTTTTATAAAGAGGTAATTATGCAGAATAATAAGCCTGGAAAACCAGGACCCCAAGCTATTGCAAAACTAGCAACTTATGAAAAAAAAGATTAAATAATATTAATACAAATATAATTAATATTATCATACAGAAACGAAATAAGGTTTTGGTTTGTTTTCAAGATATTTTTCAATAGTTCCCAAACTTTTAACACGGTCATAGTGTGCGCTAAGTGTAGGAAATTTTTCACGCCAATCGACACCTGCTTCGATAGCTAGATTAAGAACTGAAAATATTGCTACATCTCCAGCGTGTGCAACATCACTAGAGAAAAAAGCTTTCTCGCCTAAAAATTTAACAAGATAATTAAGTTTTTCTGGTAATTGAGTATTTTTAACTCTGGTCCAAGCTACTTGTTGGGCCAAATCATCACCAGCGTATTTGGCTTTTGCGAATAAAGTAAATATGTCATTAGAGAATTCCATAAGCATATCGGCATCAAGTTGGTAAGAAATATCATCTGGCATAAGTGTACTAAGATTAGCACAATAACGAGCCATAGTGCCAGATTGTGCGATAGTTTTACCGTTATGTGTCATGCAAGGCAATTGTCCGAATGGATAATCTTTTTTATGTTCTTTAAAATTTTCAGGTGGTGAATCCCAAGTATACTCAATATTAGCAGCGTGAAGCATAAGCATAGGAGCTTGTCCTCTTGCGGCAAGTTTCCAATAAATAAATGTAATAGGTGCGTCTGATGTCCAAGACATTATATGATATATAATAAATATCTATTTAAGCTGTTTTAACGAAAAAGTTGTAATCCATAAGGTCTAACAACAGGTTGTTGTGAATTATTTTGTTGTGAATTATTTTGTTGTGAATTATTAGCATTATTATTTGGAGGTGTTCTAGGAAGATCTCTTGATGGTGTGAAAGGTGATAGTTGTAGTGAATATGGTCTAACGGTTTGAATTCTTGTAGGAGCAGGAGGTTCTGGAATAGGGGTTGAACCAGTAATATTATCTACAATTTCTTCTATTGTAACAGGTAATATATTGTGATTATTAGAAGGTATAGAAAAAGATATGGAGGGTGAATTAGCTGTATATTCAAAAAGTCTTCTTACTCTTCTTCTTCTTTCCCTTATTGCTAACGATATAGATTCTTCAGGAGGGGGAGGAGGCATAGTTCGTGGTGGAGGAGGAGTATTTTGTAACGTAAAATTCTCATAAGGATTTATATCAAAAAAATCTTTTATAGAAACTTTTGCTGTATCGTAAGCTTCTCTTTTTTTTAATGGATTACACCCATAAATACCATATAAATAATTTCTTAATATAGGTTTTAAATTTTTAATTACACGTTTTTTTCTAGTATAAGATAAATTGTCTGGAAAATAAATATAATCTACTTGTCTTTTAAATTCGTGCATCATATTATTAACACTTTCCATTAGCTCATAAGAATGTGCTGTATCAACAAATGTGTGTATAGCATTATCTTTGAGTGTGGGGTATGAATCAACTGTAAATGCGTTAATACTACAATAATTTTTGATAAATGAATATATTAAATTAGGAGTATGATACGGTGAAAATTGAATAGCTAGAAAGATATTATATAAATTATATTTTTCAAATACCAAATTAGTGTATGGATTTTTTAAAAATAAAGGTTTTACAAATAAATTATCAGTATTTTTAAGTACTTTCAACCACATATTAATGAGGTCGCTTAATCTAAAACGGTATAAAGTTTTATCACAAACAATTGTTATTGTTTGATAAGAAGGGTAAATATCAAGTTTATTGAAATATAAATCAGTATCGATGGGATTTTGATATTTTAAGATTTTCTTTGTATATAAATATTTGCGCATTGTATTTTTGAATTGTTTTGATACTATATAAAGGTCATCAACATCTAATCTTTCTTCTAAAGTAAGTTGGTCGTTGTCAATAATAAAAAATTTATAAGTATATATATCAGACGTTAATTTACAAGAAGAATAATCATTAATAAATACTTTAAAATTATCTGATATATCGATTTCGTATTTTTCAGATATATAATTCATTAAAAAAGCTAAAGTTGCCATAATATTTATTACGAATATAATAAATTTTATTTAAAGATCCATATCATAATCATCATCAACAATACCAGTATTATTTTGGTTTTCTATCATATTTGTTTTAATAATCATATTTTCTTTGGAACAATTTGAATCATCTACTAAATTAAGAATATCATCAATATTTTTATCATCAGAAACGTTGTGGTCTCCCCATTCAATTATTTTTTCGTGGTTCAACAAAACTTGGAATGCGCCTGTTCCAAAATAACCTTCCTGTCCACACATAACATTAGCACTAACACCAGTCATTAAATCGAGTTCAGCGTGTTTTGCTGCTCTTAAAAACATTTCTGGCGTTTCTTCAAAACTGGCTTTTGCGATAGGTCCTATATCATCATTATTAATACCGTGTCTAAATATACTAACCATTTTTTGTGTTGCGCAAATACGATCACATAACATAGTTGTATGATGAAAATTAATTTTTCCAGCTTGCTCATAACATTCAATCAATTCATTATGAATACACATTCTAGCCGCTTCAATACCTAAAACTTTATATACTTCTTGAATATCATTACTAAATGTTTTGTTGACATTAATATTATCTAATGTTAATATGTCTTTCAAATTGGAACCAACTGTATCTAATACCCATACATCTTTTGCTATATAATTGCCGTTTTCTTTTATAGATGTATTTGGTATTTTTCTTAATAAAACCTTTGGGATGTTTTTAACACCTCTTAGAATTACATTTTTAAGAATAGTTTCTTGTAAATTTTTAAGTTTATAAACCTCATCTGTTTGGTCCAACGAATTATTTTTTTTATGATTGATGGCTTCCATTACACGAATTCTGAAAATCAGATTATTATCATTAAAATCATTATAAACACAATTAATATGTTGTTTGATACTATTTTTTATAGCGAAATGAATATCATCCATAGTAATACCTCTATCTAACATTTCTTCACGTGATAATTTGAATCGTATAATCCATTTTGAAAAGTCTTTTGGGTCACTTGTTTGTAAACCACATTCTTCCATAACTTTTTCAAATTCTTCATATTGTTTAATTAATTTTTCATCTTCATTAATTTGCGTTTCTCCCAATTTTGGATCAAAACAAATACTAACAGATTTTGTAATATCTTTTAAACAAGTATATTCGAGTTGATATTTAAGTTCTTGAGCTTTAGATTTATCAAGTCTATCCTTTTCATGTAAATAAACAGTAGTGCTTGGTTGTTTTGGATTTTCACTAAGAGATAAAATTTCTTCAATTCTAGGAACACCTCTCGTAACATTACTTTTACTCGCTACACCAGCAAAGTGAAAGGTATTCAACGTCATTTGAGTAGTAGGTTCTCCTATACTTTGTGCCGCTATCATACCTACCATTTCACCAGGATGAACAATTGCTTTTTTGTAATTAAACAGAATTTTTTCCATTAATATCTGAACACCTTTTTTACTAAAACGATGTTGTAATAATAAAGATGTAGGAGAACAATAGTAATAGATTAATGTTATAAATAAATCTGTTGGTGCAATTTTATCGGTTATTTGTAATTGTTCTATTAAATCATCTATATGACGATAAACTTCTAAAGGTGTAATATCTATGAAATAATTATTTTTAATATGTAAATTATGTTTCACGTTTTGTATAATACGTTTAAAATTGACAGGTAAAAATACACTAACTTCCTTTTTATATTTATAAACGTGTTTTACGATATCTTCCCTTTTTTCTAACATAAAATTAATAACTTTTTTAGTTTCATTCTTCAAATCAGTTTTTTGTTTTTTAAGAGCAATATTTGCTTTTTTACTGAATCGAATAGTTGAATCTTTTGAGTAATCGGGCATTTGAAAATGTTTGTATATTTGTTCAATTGACATATGCCCAATAGGTAATTTTTGTATTTCAGTTTTGGTAGTTACAATATTATCGTCACCATACGAGAATTGAATAATTTTATTTTTATTGTTTCTAACTGTCATATCATAAGTAACTTTTAAATCTTCCAAGCCTTTAATTAATCGTCTTTGAATATATCCTGTTTGACTAGTTTTTACAGCAGTATCAATAAGACCAGTTCTACCACCCATAGCATGGAAATAAGTTTCTTCAGGTGTTAATCCTTGAATAAATGAACTTTCTACAAATCCTCTTGCTTCTGGAGAATCATCATATTTTGTGTAATGTGGTAATGTTCTATCTTCAAAACCATAGGGAATTCTTTTACCATCAACAGCTTGTTGTCCTAGACAAGAAATCATTTGCGCTATATTAATATTTGAACCTTTACTACCTGCGTTAACCATTAAAACGAATCTATTATTCTTATCTAAATTGGCACGTCCAATTTTACCTGCTTCACCGGCAGCATTTTGTACAATAGCGTTAACTCTATCCTCAAATACTTCAACATTAGCTTTACCTGTATTATTTTCAAAAGTAGAAATGTGTAATTGGTCAATTAAATCATAGACTTCTTTTTTCTTTTTATTAATACTTTGTGTAATTTTTTCCGTTGTTTCGTCGTCAGATATTAAATCACTAATACCTACACTATATGAACTCAATTTCATATATTCAGTAACGATAGCTTGTATATCATCAATAAATTTTGCGGATTGCATATGACCATAATCGTTGAATATAGATTGAATAATACCCTCAGATCCTTTTCCCAATACACCTTTATCCATTTGTCCTCTCAAATATTTACCATTTTTAATTTCAACAATATTATTAGACGTTTTTTTATCTTCGTCATCTCCTAATTGACCATTTTTATTATAAATAGACATAGGTGGTAATATTTGTGTAATCATATCAAAACTACTAATTCGTTTACCTTTTTTGTGTTTCAATAAATTTAAATTTGGATTATCAAAATACATAAGTAAATTCATAGCTGTTCGCAAATCAAAATTAATATTAGGTCTAGTAAAACGATAACATCCTAATAATGAATCTTGGAATATACCAATAATTGATGAATTATTAGCAGGAGATATAATTTGTTTTGGAACATAAGCTAGATGTAAAAGTTCAGCCTGACTTTCTTCATCTTGAGGACCGTGTAAATTCATTTCATCACCATCAAAATCAGCATTATATGGTTTGGTATCAGCTACATTCATTCGAAAGGTACTTCCCACTTTCATAACCTTGGCTCTATGACACATCATAGACATTCTATGTAATGTTGGTTGTCTGTTAAATAATACTGGATCGCCATTCAACATATGGCGATGTAAAATATCTCCTTCATTTAAAATTTGTGAATTTCTGTCGATATATCTTAATGAAATACCATCGCTTTTCATACCTTTTTTCTCTAGAATATTAGCACCCGGATAAACATCGGGACCATTTTGTAATAATTTGGTAAGAAATTTTTTATTTCTTGAATTTACAACCGCTGGAAATGTAATAGTCATAGCAACCTTCATAGGAATACCAAGTTCATTAATTTTTAAAGTCGCATCCGGTGAAATAACAGATCTCGCGGTAAAATCGCATCTTTTTCCCATTAAATTTCCTCTAACTCGACCTTGTTTACCCACTAATCTTTCTTTAATAGATTTTAATGCTCTACCAGACCTTTGTGCGACAGAAGCCACACCAGGTATTTTATTATCAACCATAGTTGCTATATAATATTGTAGAACCGTCGCCCAATCTTCAATAACCTTAATTGGTGCGTTTTTAGAAATTTTCTCTGCTAAAGTTGTATTAGCTTTTATAATATTAACTATGATATGTGATATATCATCTTCACTTCTTTGTTGTGAATCATGTTTAACAGATGGTCTGACAGCAGGTGGCGGAACAGCTAAAACTTGACATATAAACCATTCCGGTCTTGACCATAAAGGACTAAACCCCATAAATTTAACATCTTCATTAGAAATTCTTCTAAATTTTTTTAATACGTCTTCGGGACTTAATTTAATTGAAGGTTTTTCTTCAACTTTACCAGTATCATCTTTGATACCATCATTATTATCCCATTCTGCCCATAATGATGCCAAATCATTTTTGAATATTTTTTTTGGTTGCTTTGTACCACATCCATATTGATGGCATTCACCACACCTTCTAACTTTTTGACATAATTTGTGTACTAATTTCCATCTTTTTTTAGGTGATAATTCTAAGTAATGTGCATATTTTTCTTTATCTATCAATAGTTTACTACATTTAAAACAAACACATTTCAATATTTTTTTTATCGTTTCTAAATATTGAATATAATAAACTGGTTTTGCCAATTCAATATGTCCGAAATAACCAGGAGTTTCCATATAATTTAACCCATCAGTTGGACAAATTAAACCAGGATCTAATACACCCATTCTAGGATCAAATAATCCTCCGATAATAGGTTTGTTGTTTATGTAAGTATCTCTTGTTGTTATTTCAGCAACAGAACCATTTCTTATTTCTTCAGGCGAAAGAACACTAAACTGTATACCAATAACGCGACTAGGTACTAAACTGCCATGTTTCGATGAGGAAATTCTTGTCATTATCTATAATATAGACTAATATTTAGATTCTTTTTCAATTTTATTAATAAAATATAAAATTGAAATAAAAGAAAAATATTTATATAAAGTAAAATGAGTTCTAAACCAGATAATCATGATAAATCAAATACACCAAAAAACAAAAGAAAACATAAGAAAAAGAAAAATAATCAAAGTGATGATGATGACCTTGTAGAAGATGAAAAATTTGATCGAGCGCAATTTCAAGAGATGTTAGCAGATATGTTTCCTTCCAAACACCAAAAGGAAAAAGTAAAAGAAATCAAAAATAAGAAAAAGAAAGTAGATAGGAAAAAGAAATCTAAGAAAAAGAAAATTGTTAAAAAGGAAAAGGATGATGATAGTGATTATAATCCAGATGAAGATATTCCCACAACAGACGATTCTGATATTGATAAACAGTTTGAAGATGAATTAAATTATATAGATGAGGAAATGGATACCGAGGATGAAGAAGAATTAGAAGAGATGAGAAAAGGTTTTCAGGGTATGAAATTTAATATAATATTTACTGATCCTAGACGAGAGGGGTGGGAAGAAGAAGATGATGATGAAGAAGACGAATGGGAGGAAGAGGAAGAGGAAGAGGAAGAGGAAGAAGAAGAAGAAATAGGTACAGATAATATTAAAATGTCTAAAAAAGAATATGAATTACATAAACAAGAAGAAAAGCAAGCAAAGATAAATAAAAAAATGAGGGATAATGTTTTTACAGAACCTAAATTTAAAAAAAATGAAAGAATTTTTATAAAATTAGACGATTGGGACAAAAAATATATCGGAACTGTTAAAAAAGTTCATTTTCCTAGTCGTAAAGGTAAATTCTATGATATTAAATTAGATGAATCTGATGATGAAGAGTATGAAATAGTGAAAAGAGTTCCACAAGAAAAAATGACAAAATTAAAAACCGAAACAAAAAAAAAGTATGAATATGGGAAATTAGTAAATGAAATGAAAGAATTAATAGATGCTAAAAATGAAGGGGGGGAAGCTTTCCAGAAAAAATTAGAGAAAATGCAAAAAGCTGCTGAGGAAGAAGAAAAGAAGAGATTGGATAAAGAAATTAAAACTAAAAAACAAACAAATTTCAAAAAATTTAGAAAATTATTGCGTGGTAAAAGAAGAGTTACAGATATCAAATATTTTAAAAGTTTAGATATTGAAACTCAAGATAATATAATGAATAAAATGAAAGAAGTTCAAGAATATTCGAATGAAGAAAAACCACATAAATTTAAATTGATTGAATCGGGAATACCTGTTCAATATAAAGCTATGGCTATGCGTAAATTAGATTCATTGGAGTGGATGGATCCAGGTTCTGGTGAGTATTATAAAATCAAACAATGGGTTGATAATTTTATGAAAATTCCATTCGGTAAACATAGCTCTTTACCGGTAAGTTTGGAAGATGGTGAAGAAAAATGCCAATTATTTATGGAGAATGCAAAAACAGTATTGGATGAAGCTGTTTATGGATTAGAGGACGCTAAAATGCAAATAATGCAACTTGTTGGCCAGTGGATCGCAAATCCAAAGTCTATGGGGAAAGCTATAGCTATTAAAGGTCCTATGGGTACAGGCAAAACCACATTAGTAAAAGAAGGTGTTAGTAAAATTCTTAATAGACCTTTCTCATTTGTTGCTTTAGGGGGTGCTACCGATAGTAGCTTTTTAGAAGGTCATTCATATACTTACGAAGGTAGTATTTGGGGAAGGATTATTGATACACTTATTAATTGTGGAAGCATGAACCCCGTATTCTATTTTGATGAGTTAGATAAAGTAAGTCAAACACCAAAAGGTGAAGAAATTATTGGTATCTTAACACACTTAACTGATACAAGTCAAAATGATAAATATCATGATAAATATTTCTCTAACATAGATTTTGATTTAAGCAAGGCCTTATTTATATTTAGTTATAATGATGAAAATAAGGTTAATCCAATTTTAAGAGATAGAATGTATCGTATATCAACACAGGGTTACAAGAAAGACCAGAAAGATATTATTGCACAACAATACTTAATCCCAAAAATTATCAAAGAAGTTAATTTCAAGAAAGACGATATTATTATTCCAAAAGAAACTATTGAGTATATTTGCGATCATTTGGTTGAAGAAGAGAAAGGTGTGAGAAATTTAAAACGTGCGTTGGAAATTATTTACACTAAGGTTAATTTGTTCAGGTTGATTCGGAAAGATAGTAAATTATTTGATAATGAAAAACATATTGAAGTTAAATTTCCATTCACAGTTACACCAGATATAGTTAAAAACATAGTTAAAAAAAGCGATAGTCATAATCCAATTCCATTTGGAATGTTTGTTTAAATAAATTATAACTTTTTTATTGTTATAATTAATTATCAATACATACACAGCCTATTTTATGAGTTATTGTTTTATATATAGCTTCACCAATTTTAATACCTTCTTCCTGTAGTGTTTTATGGTTATATATAGGATGTTTCATAGCACCTTCAATAGTTAATGTTTTCTTTTTATCAAAACAATCCATCGTTCCATATACTTTATGTCCTTTCCTTTTATAATAATCTTTCAATTGAAAGTTGGGACAAAACTTTCCCATAATTTTATTAAACGATTCGCGAACGGTATTCTTTTTTTCAATACAAGTTGTTATAAAATGTTTTGATGCACCTTCATCTCCGTGTAAATCAAGATATAAAATGCCTTCAGGTCCAAAATTAATTAGCTTTTTAATAGCAGTTGTTTCAGGAGTTTTATTATGTCTCCAAGAACGATTTAAATTTTGTCCTTTTTTATTTGTATACCAATGTCCAGATTTTACTCCAGAAGGGTTAGCCATAGGAATAACAACAATTGTGAAAGTTTTTTCTATAATTTTTCTTTGCTTACTTGAGAAATAAGCATTCAAAAAACCTTCAGCCATCCAAGAACCTATTGTTTCTCCTGGGTGTTGTCTTGCTACAATATAAATATGTAAAGGTCCAGATCCTAATAATAAGGTATCAATATTTTTATTTAATAATATATGTTTGACATTCTTTCTATTTTTATATTTATTGATAAGTTTGTTTTTCATTTCTATTGTATATGGGGGATAATAAGCAAAGAAAACATTTTTCTTGGAACTTTTATGTGTCCATGTTAAAGTTTTATTCTTTTTTGAAAAAGAAGTTTTAATTCTTTTCCAGTTTTTGTTATCATAAGAATAACAAACATTAAACCCTCTCCAATCATCATCGAAAATACGTATATTTTGAATAGTATAAGTGATAGATTTTCTTTGAACATTATTAGATTTGAAATAGAACCAATTTTGATATTTCTTTTTTGTGTTTGAAGGATATGGTTCATTTTCTATTTCAAGAATAATATTAACATCATTTTTTCTTTGTATATTTTTAATATGATTTATATTACCAGATTCAAAATTAGTAGAAATGGTTGATTTACCTTTAAATAATCCACCACCAAACATGGATTTGTTTCCTTGTAAAGGCAATCTGGTTACTTGTCCTTCTCTTACACATTTTTTATAGTTAAATCCTTTCTTCCATTTCTTTCTTGTGCTATAACGACCTTTCTTTTTGACTAATCTACAAGACCACCATGATTTGGATTTACCTTTTATTTTTTTAATGGTTTTATTTTTAGGGTTGCCTCCTGGACCACTATTTCCTACCCATCTACAATAATCATAACATTTCCCGCAACCTTGAACATCATACCATCCTCTATATTTATCATAATAACCAGCATCAATACGTTTGGATTTATTCTTTCTTTTACATTTTTTACGGCGTGTTTTTTTACGTCCACCTTTTGCGGAATCATCATAATATACCCACCAATTTTCATTATCAGCTGGGCGTACTTTCGCGGCACCACTTTTCAAATCCTCCCATTTCAGGAGACGCACCTGAACTTGTTCATCCTGATTAGCATCTTGTATTACATAAATTGTATTTGCTTCGTCCTCGTGCCATTCCCAGTTCTGCCGTTGCATCTCTGGACTAATCATAGATGCTCGTTTTTCTATTTCGTCAGGTTCTAATTTGAAGTATATTGTCCTTAACTGGTTTTGTTCTGTGAACTCCACGTTCGCGGCCTTCCATAAATTATCAAGTAAATCATCTAAACTGGAAAATCTTATAGACATAATTATATATTCCTTAGATTATATAATTAAAAAGGGTTTGAGAATTCTTTATAAAAATTTAAGAAAGCAATAGGGTTAAAACATAATGAAGATACGCTAAAATGATCCGCACCTACTTTTCGGTATTCTTCAACATCTTTCATAGTCCTTATACCACCTCCAGCAATAACAACAGTATCTTTGTATTCGTCTTTAATATATTTGATTAATCCAAGTGTATATGGTTTTATTTTTTTGCCTGAAATGCCACCATGTTTTGGGTGAGGTAAAGTATTGGACGCATGAAATTGACGAAATCCATTTTCATAAAACCTATCAATATTATAACAAGATTCTATAGGAGAAAGTTTTACGATACACCAATTACGTTTCTTATTGATAAAAGGTGTTAAACCATTTGCTATTAAATCTTTTTTAGTATTTGGACAACTAACATTTAATTCAATATCCATATCATCTGGTATTTTCTCAAGTAATGGTTTAATTTCACATTTATTCATAATAGCAATACTAACTATAGTGCCTTTTTTGTAGTTTTTAACAGCGTAATCAATACCAGGATTCCTTAGTCCAATTTTATTAACCCATCCCAAACCAGGTATATACCTTAATGTTTTTAATATTTGTGACCATTTACCTTTTCTTTCATTTAATGTGAAAGAACCCTTAATAGAAATAGATTTTGGTAAATCTATATAAGTTCCAAATGGTGGAGAAATGAACAACATGTATAAATATACAAAGAAAAATATTTAAATGAATTGGAAAATATAATATAATGAGTGCATTTTTTGAACTTGTATTATTAATGGCAGGTATGGTTTTTATCGCGGCTATGATAGGAAGAATATGTCAAGAAGGTGGATGGGATGATAATGACTAAAACTATTTAAAGAATATATATTATAAAATGTCATAATGACTGAATCCAGTTATCGCGTTTGTGCAGTTTTTACTCTTAAGGACCAAGAGTCTAAAAATCGGTTTATCGAATTTGCCAATGGAGATAATGGCTTGAGTGTAACAAGAGCAGCAAAAGGTTGTAAATCATTAAATATGTTTGAATCGCGAGAAGATGCTATGAAATTAATTATTTGGCAGGAATGGGACTGTAAAGAAAATCAACAGGCATATATCAAACACCGCCACGAAGATGGAACATTTGAAATGATCGGTGAAATCGTTGCTTGTCCTCCTGATATTACCCCTATTAAAGAAATGGTTATGAAAACAGAAGAAGAAAAGGTTCGCGATGTTATTAATGATATGTGTCAAGTTGATTATAAAGTTGGAATGAAACATATGCACGATGATTGTGTATTTATTCGTCCATCAGGAAATCCTTTGAATAAAAAAGGATGGGAAGCTATGATGTCAAACGATGATGTTAAAGTTGAATCCAGTAAATTAGTTGCTGTTAATAAGTTGTCTGTATGTGGTTGTTGTGCTTATGTTTGTTATACTCAACACGGTAAATTCAATTATAAAGGAACTTCTAACGATGATGTTGCTGTTTTTACGTGTGTTTTAAGAAAATGCGATGGTGTATGGAAAGTAGTTCAAGGTTCTCGTTCAACAGGTAGAAAACCATCAGATGAACAACCAAAATTTTAAGTATAAATAAATATTATATAATAATCATTATTTATATAATATGTCGGATATCTCAAATAATATAACATATCCAGAAGAATGGGATGATATAATAAAACTAATGTCTTATGAAGATATATCTAAAATTAATTCGGGTTTTATGAGAATGACAAAAGGTGAAAAAGCAAGTTTTATGAAATTGCTAATTGAAGAAACTAAGAAAGAATTAGAAGGACAGGGGTTAACAACAAATTTGAAAGAACTAAGTTAACGTTTTTTATTTAAATCATACAATTGTTCTACTTTTAAAGTAAAGGAATAATCAGTATTATTTAAATCAACCACTTCGCCAAAATGATCAATTAAACGAACTTTTATTTTAGATATATTTACAGGACCAAAATAATCCCTTCTAAATCCATAGATAAGACTACCCGAATCATAATCATAAGACTCATTTTTTTTTGGTAATTTAGCTAAAATATTGGTATCATTAAAAGCGGATTCTTGAAATGGCGACATAATTGTTTGCGAATGATTATTATTATAACAGTCTAATGATAAAAATATATATGGAGTATCATTATTTTTGAAGACAGCTTCTGGTTCATAACCTTCACTACTTTGCGTTGTTACCTTATCCTTGGATACATAATCTTCAACATATGAATAATATTGTTTTCTATATCCTAATTTCCAACCCATGTTTTTTTGTATTTCTCTTTGAGGATTAAGATTAAGACGAAATTCTAAATTAAAACAGTATTCCCAAGTTGCGTCATCCGGTTTACCACCTTCTTCAGCATTTCTATTATCTTTTATAAATTTAAATTTTTTAGTGGATATATCATAATCACAACATACTCTAGCTAATTCATTATGAGAAAAAATAGATTTATTTAAATAATCAGATAGTTCCATTCCGCTATAAGTGCCGCTTTTAATTTTGATCACTTCTATTTTTTCATTATGAATTGTATTATCAGATTTCTTTTTATCAAATAATTCGATGGTAAACTCATTTGTTTTAGAGAACTCAGAAAATGTATAATTAGCTTTTGGTATTTCAGCAGTTTCTAGTGAAATAGATGTAACATTATTAAGGGTAGCTGCTAAACTAAATACAAAATCTGTAGGTGTTGAATTATAATAATTTTGTCTAAACACGGTATTAATATTAACCAATTTGCCAATTTTTTCAGTTTTATAAGGATTTAATAACGAAGTTAAATTAGGCTTAGGATTTGGTTTAATAACGAAATGTTCATTATTGAATGTTTCGCTTCTTTCTAAAGTAGGAAAAAAATTACCAACGCTATCTTTTTCATTTTTTTTATTGTGTATATGCTCACATACTCTTTCCCACCCTTGTCTTAAAAAATGAGCCAAATCTAATTTGAAAGTATTATCATATTTGGTTTCTTGTTGAATGTTATTAACAAGTGTATTATATTTTTTAGTAACAAAATCGCGTGTATAATTTTCAGTTGTACTCATGTCAAATACATCATATAAATCTTTTATTGTATATTGTTCAATATTTAATGTTGCGTGATTCATCATTTATATTCATTAAAGAGAATATTTTAATTAATTATATCAGTAATTAATATATGCCAAAACTATTTACAGATTTAAGTGTAAAAAAAATGTCCGCTAAAGATTATATCAATAAAAAAAGAAATTTAACAATATATAATGATTTTGGTAACACCGGTGTTGCAAGACACGTAGCAAAAACATATAGTAATGGAAAATTAAAATCTACAATAAATCATTCAAATCTTTTATATTTAACGAAAGGTTATTACGAGCATTATCAAACGGAAGATATAAGTAGCGCTGTGATACAGTCTTATAATTCACAAACGTTTAGAAAAGGTTGTGTTGTTGATAAAATACAAGGAACAACCAATTATACAGGCGATATTCTTGTTAATTATAGTATATCTGATGCTAGCGGAAACCAAACACAATCGTACCATGATACAAAATTTGCTAATGTAACAGAATATGGAGAAATAATAGAAACGACAAATGCTACACTAACAGATAATACAAAGAAAGAACACGTTAACTGCTTTCAATTTCCTTTATCAAAGTTACATAAAAAAACTTGTTAAACGACAACAGATAAAGCAGGATAATATAGAGTTTTTTTATTGTTTCTATCGATAATATTAATTTCAGCATCAACCAACTTATTGTCTCTCCAACATTTTAATAAAAGTTGATTATCATTTTCAAGATATTCGAAACAATTACTTAATCTATTATCTTGAATAAAACCATATACGGCGTCTGCTACAAAATATTGTGGAATTCGTCTATATAATCTTGCTCTGTTAGAAAAAGCACAATTGATACATAAAAGAAGATATAAAATACGTAGTAACATTTAATTAATATTAATAATAAGTCATTAAATATGTTTTATTATTAATTTAACCCCAAACTTCTTCTTCAGTATAATCTGTTGTAGTGCCTCCTTTTTCGTATTCTTTTAGATTAGGTCTATTGTGTCTAAAAAGTTCTCGTAAATAATTATTATTATCATCTTTTCTTCTCAATTTATTTTCTTTTTCTTTATCTTCTTTGGCTTTTTTAATAGATTCAATTCTTTTTTTATTCTCATTAAGTTTATTTTGAATATCATTAAATCTCTCAATAATAATAGCGGATTCACCTCTTTTCTTTTTTATGTCGTCTTCTTTTTTCTTTCTTATTGTTGCTAATGCTGCTAGCCTTTCTTGCTCTTTTCTTTCCTTTTCTTCCTTTTCGGCATCTTCTTTTAAAGTCTTTGCTCGTTCTCTCATTAATAATTCAGTATTTCCATCTTCTTTATGTATAGCCTTTGTTTTCCATTGAAGTAATTTAAGTTTCAATAAATTTTTTATACATAAATAGTTGCTTAACTCATCTTTTTGTAATGAATTAATTAAATTAGTATAATTAGTTGCTTTTAATATTTTCATATCTTTTTCTTCACCATTAAATCCCATATCAACTAATAGTTTTTTATAGAATAAAAATTCTTCATTCTTTGCGTTAATATCTATTTCCAGACGTTTTTTCATATCCTCCAATTGCTCTTTTTTATTTTCCTCTATATCGGTTAATTCAATCGCCTCCAATCTATTCAATAATCCACTTGTCCCTTCCTCATCAAAAAATAATGATGATTTTTCCTCATGTATATCTTCCAATAATGCTGATGGTAATTGAGCTCGAACATTCTTATCTATATCTTCAATTATTTCATTGTATTTATTATTATACTCTTCTACTTTCTTCTCCTTTTCTACCATCATTTGATATTGTTCTAACTGTGTTGTGTTAGTTGTAATTTCTGTTGTTTCTAATTCCATTTTATCTGCTAACAATTTAAAAATTTCGTCATATTTTTTTTCCGCATCTGAGAAAAAATCTGTTCCATTAAATGTTTTGCAAAGCTCTTTATAATGAACAAATGAGTTTCCAAGATTAGCCTCTATTCCCTTTAAATTTTCTAGGATTATTGCGGTATTTTGTCGTGTTGTATCATTTAATTCTCGCAAGTGCTCATTTAATTTATCTTTTAATACACTTAAACATCCTTCTATATATTTCTGTGGCTTTTTACCTAACGCAATATCTAATTTATTTATCATCTCGCTTATATTTTCTTTCGTAGTAGATGGTGCTTCTAAGTCGTGAAATACTACTTTATCTCCCTCTACTATATCAAATATTTCATTAATTATATTAAAATCACCTAAATGGGTTTTCCAACCATTTAACATATTTAATTTATCGGTAATTTGTATTACAAATTTATTTATATTTTCATCATATCCTACCAATCTTTCTTTTGAATATTCGTTTACTATTTTCTTTGCCTTATTTATTGTATTTGTTATATTGATTATCGATTCATTAATAATTTTCATTAAATAACCATCCTTTTTATATGCTTTAATTAAGTCATCAATCTTACAAGTTTCTAAAAATAAAATATTATGAATTTCTGGTGTTATTACTTGAGTTGCCATTAATTGCTCTTCTTCATTATTTAATCTTTCTATGATATCTTCAATATCTTTTCTTATTTTTAAATTATTATCAATAGCTTCATTATATTTTTTTATTAAATGGTTTCTATAGTCTTCTTCTTCTTGAATTCTTATTTGTTCTTTCATTTTTTCTTTCCATTTTTTTACCATTTCTACCATAGCCTTATCTAGTGCAACTCTTTGTCTTTCTTTTTCTGCTTTTTCTTGATCATCTTTTTCTTTTTGCTTTTTACCTTCTTCTATTATTTTCATAGCATCTACAAATTTTTTCTTTTTAATATAATCGTTTGCTTTATCTGCTGTTTTCTCATAAATTTCGTCGGCCTTAAGAGAAGCTTTTATTATTCCCTTAATTAAAACTCTTTTTTTTCCATCTTCTTCTTCTTTTAATTTTCTTTCCTCTTCTTCAATTCGTTTAATTTTTTCTAATTTCTCTACCATTTTTTCTTTGACCAAAATGATTGTTTCTGTATTAATATGTGCTGTTAATTGTTCTTTTGACATATTTGGGATATTTTCAAGTTTTGTTAATACAGCAGCGTGTTGTTCTTGATAATTAGTTAATACATCCCCAAAACTTTCATCAATGCTTTTCATTTCTTTTTCAAAAGCACTAATGTGTTTAGCTAGTTTATTGTTTAAAAAATCTTCATTGTTTAAATTATTAATTTTTTTAATTAAATTTAATATACATTCTTTATTCTTTTTCCATTGGATATCTTGATATTTCATTGTTTCCCATTTATCACTTACCAAACGATTACTCTGGTCAACCCATTGTAAATCTTCGGCTTCACGATATCTATTATTAATTATTGAATCAAGTTTACCCACAATAAGTTTTAAAATATGATTCTTTATTTTATCACTATTTATTAATTTTTTCCATTCGCCAAGAAATTCAGTTCTATGACCCAAAAGGTCATTTAATATACCTTCTAGTGTATCTTTATCTTTTTTAGATAATAATTCCATATGCAACAAAGGTCCCAAATGTACATTATATTCTTTCAATTCGTCAATTATATTTTTAAAAGCGCCACTTTTACTATTGGCAAAGTTCATAATACTATCAACCTGTTTAATGGTTTTAGCACAACAATCATCTGTTTCTAAACATTTCATCTCGCTCAACTTATTAAATTCATCTTCTGTTTTTTGAAAAAATTCTAAAACACGGATTCTAATATCTTGTATTACGCTATTTTTTATTCTTTCTATTTCTTTCATAGGCATAGGAAAGACAGCAGCATTTGGTTTACCACTTCTGAACTTTAAAATAGTTATTTTATTAATTTTATCTTTAATATCATTTTCAATTCCCTGTCTATTTTCGTTTTCTAATATCTTTTTAATTACGTCGTCCATAGCTAATCCGATAAACATCATATTTATTTGTTGTTTGAATTCAGCTAAATCCCTTGTTTTTATATTTTCTAATGTCTTTAATGAATCCTCTTGCCATTTTTCTTTAGCTTTTAATGAATCATGACCACATATATTTGTGTATTCATTATATCTCATCATATCACCAGATTCACAATATCGTTCGGTAGTATTAAAATCTATTAATTTTTCTATATCAACTAATAAACTTTTATTATTATTAGTCAGTTGTTCAATAATTATCATACGATATTCCCATTCACATAAAATTTTTCTTTTTTTCCCCCAAGCATCCCAATTTTCTTTATCCTTTGGCGGTTTAATATCTTCCTCGCTAATAAAAAAAGTTACAGGTGTTCTATTTTTTTTTTTAGGACCTTTATTAATTTCTTCTCTTAAATGCATTTCGTCTAGATTATTAATAAATTCTAACATATACCACCCATTACCCATAGCAACTTTTTTATTCAAATCTAAAAAACCAAATTTGTAATTTGTTTGTGGTGAAAAGAATGTAATAAAATTACTATACCCATTCTTTTTAATTTGATTTACTGTGTTTTCCAATATTTTTTTCCTTTGTTTTTTTTCCACATCGTGACCTTGTATTGGTGAATTATCCCAAATTGTTCCCTTTTTTGGATAACCTGGGTTTCCTGTTAAATTTTGTTCCCATATGGCGCTATCTCCAGGGTTAGAATACCATATATTATTGGAAATGTGTGGAGCTCTCATTTCGAGTCTCTGACCTTTTTTACCCAATATATCTCTCATGGCGATACCGTTTTGGTTGTTATCATATTCAAAACATTTATTGCTACCTATGTTAAAAAAATATTTATTAATACCATCATATCCACTTGTTGAAGTAAATTTCCCTTTTGGAGGAGGTATAGTTGCCATGGCGTATTTTTCCTCTGTATTGGCTGTATAAATTTCTGGCCTTATTTCTATCCATTTAATATTATTGGGTATATCTTCTTCTTGAATTGATTCAACATGACCCGTACTTTTAATTTTTAATATTATTTTACCAAAATCTTCATATTCTCCGGAACCTTCGTTATATTTTTGTCTTTTAGATATTCTAAAATCAGCTCCTGTTGCTGTTAGATATTTATCCTTTTTTGGTATATGTTTTACAATTTGATTTTCTCCAATTGGCGTTGTCTTTGCAGGATTTCCACTAGGTGGCGCTACTATTTGTGGTCTCGGTGGTGGTTTGATAACGTTTTTCCTAGAGACGGGTTTGGTTTTTTTACTTGTTACAGGTTGTCTATGACTGCTAGGACCTCCAAAAGCTCGTTTTTTATTTTTTAATACACTAAGATTTTTCTCCTGCTTCTTTCTTTGTGCAATAGCATAAAATTTTGTATTCCATTTCTTTAGTTGTTCATAATATCTTTTCCCTTTATCTCCTGCGTTTTTAAAAATTGTTTTATTTAAATTTTCTATTATATTTGTATATTCAACGTGGTTTTGTATAAAATTATCAATACCAACAGCTCCAATAGTATGATGCGGTATTATATGCCTCCACATTGTTCCTTGACCTTTTCTATTGGGCATAAAAAATTTTGCGTTTTTCCCAGGTTCTTGATATTTAGCTTTCCATTCGCTTTTCAAAAAATTATAAAATGCGTTTTCTGCTTTATCTGCTGCATTTGCAATTAGTAGTTTTTGTTCTCTTTGCAATCTCTGTTTTTGTCTCCAGTCTTCTCTCCTTTTTTTTTCATTTGCATCTGCTTGTTTACGCAAATCTGGAACTAATTTTTTAGTTAAATTATTATTTTGTTTTCTAGACTGTGTTGGTGTTTTTATTTTAATTGATTTTGGTTTTAAATTTTTTGGTTTTAAATTTTTTGGTTTTAAATTTTTTGGTGTGCGCTCTAGTGTTTCCAGTCGTTTTAGTGTTGTTTGTGGTGCTAATTCTGTATTCAACTTTTTATTTGTAGATTTTTTCAAACCTTCAATTTGTTTTGCTGTATCACGAATATTCCTTTTGGTAACTATTGTGCTTGCGGAAATTTTTGGACTAGGGTCAAAATAATCTGCTTGGTTTTGTTTTCGTGTCCATTTGTCACTATTACCTTTTATTTTTTTCGGATTGCTTGGTCCTTGCCGTGATGGCATATCTCCTTTTTTATAATTAACTAATGCGCTACCACTATCTTGTCTTGTTATTGGTTTTTGTTTTTGTGTTATCCATGATGAATCAGGCTTTCTAGACATCTTAATATATATATAATTTAAACATTATATATAGATTATAAATCTTTAATATCATAAGTTTTATTTCCACCACGACTTTCTAAAAATTTAACTTGTTCTTCAGTCTCGCAAGCACATCCACCACTACCACTAACGCTGGAATTTTTACAGCATTCAGGTTCAAATTTATTATTGGCATAATAAAATAATTGTCCTTCTGGTAAAGGAATTTGAACTTTTTCATAAGTGCTATTTGGGTTATAAAGAACTTTTCTTTCTAAATTATCACCATTTGCTAGTTCGTTTAATTTAGTTCCGAAATTTTCTAAAGTAAAAGTTGAACATTCGCAAATAAGAGTTAATGCTATAACACCACCTAACAACGCACATAGTAAACATAGTTCTAATCTCAGGGACCCAAGTCCTTTTATATTTAAGGTACTACCTTTTAATGATATCATCGTATAAACTATAATTATAAAAAAATATACTCCTAAATTAATCTTCCCAATCCCAAAGGGTATATTCACCAATTGGAATTTGATGATTTTCTGTGATTAAACAATACATTATTGGTCCCCAAAATATCGTTTTCTCAGCGTGTTTAAAATCTTCAACTGGTATAAATTTATCTTGTTCTTCGTCATAAATTTTATGAGAACCAGTTACTAGAATATCGTACCCATTTAATTCTTTGCTTGTAATTTTATAAAATGGATTTTCTGGTTGACCCTTTATTCGAATGGTAGAAACAACTTTAATATTATTTTCAAGAACATCACCAATTTGTATAGATTGCATGGTTTTATGCGAACCGTCATTCATATTGACAGGCGTATCAGGTGCGAAACAAAAAGGCCAAATATCAGGAGGAGGTGGGAAGGTAGGTTTTGATGGAACAGATTGTTTTGTTAACGACATAATATAAGTTATATAACCAACAATAAGTCCTAAAGCGGTTGCCATAATTACCCAAGCAATTAAACCAATAGCTGCTATAGGTGGTCCAAAAATAGGAATAATAAAAATAACAATAATAACAGCAGCCACAATAATTAATAAAATAATTGCTTGTGCTATTAAACTACCAATCCAAGCTTTTGCACCTAAATAAAGACCAATCATCATACCCAACATAGAATTCATCATGGCACCCATTTTACCAAAAAGGTCTTTCACTTTAATAATAATTTTAAGAAAAGGTAAAATAGCAGCAATAACACGACTCATAATAAGATTCATCAATTCATTTAAAATATTTTTGATTCTATAAACATTTTTTTTTATTACGGCGATAGCTTTCATTAAAGCTTTAAATACAGCTGTAATCATATTAACAATAGTATTTACTGGTTTAGTATAATTATGTACAATCATAGTAAGAACTTGATTAATACACATAGAAAAATTACTAGAGGTAAATTCCATAGCGGTCTGATTAGGTGGTTTTGCTATTAAGCCAGCAATAGGTATATAAGCAGGATTACACTTATTTTGCGGGAAGTTTTTTTTTAAAGGTTCTAGGTTAATTTGAACCATTAAATAACCAATAACAAAAACAAAAACAATTAATAACAACCAAGTTCCATAGTAAGAACCCCCGTATTTATCTAAATATTTGGCCTTATCATACATTTCATTTATTTTTTTTTCAACATTAGGAATATTATTCATTTATATATTGAGTGGATAATATTCTAATCTTCCCAATCCCAAAAAGTATATTCACCAATTGGAATTTGATGATTTTCTGTAATTAAACAATAAAGAACATCAGGTTTAATATTTGTTTTAGTTGCGCGACTATAGGTCTCAACAGGGATAAAGCCATCCTTTGGATCTAAAATTTTATGCGTTGCGGTGACATAAATATAACTTTTTAATTTGTCGCTCCAAATTTTGTAATAGGGATTATTTTCAGGATTTTGATTTTTAATTTTAAGAGTAGCGAGGACTTCCATATCATTTTCTAAAACATCACCAATCTCAATATCTTTCATTTGTTTTATTTTTCCATTGTTAAGAACAACCTTAGTATCGGGTGCAAAACAAAAATCCCTTGTAAATTGACCAATAGGACCGTCCCATAAACTAGTTCCTGTATATGAAATACCTTGCATCATATAAACAAGAACCGCCATAGTTCCGGCTAATTTTTTGAATAAATCTTTCATTTTCATAATTAATTTTTGAAATTTCACAATAATATTCACAAACATTCCAGTTATGTCACCAAACATTTTATTCATTCCAAATTTAAGATTGAAAATGGTGCTTTGTAAAGCAGAAATACTAGACATAATATTACCAGCTAACGATGTTAAAAATTTGGTCATGGTAAAAATTGGTGCTAAAAACCTTCCCATTAATCCGGATTGTATGGTACTAATACAATCGACAAAATTGCCCATGGTATCATATCCTAAATAACCAGCGAAAGGCATAGCAGCAGGATTACATTTATATTTTGGCCAATTTTCTTTGAACTTCTTAATACCTACTGATAATATTGTAGCAAAAAACATCATTAAAAATACAATTAAAATAAAGAAACTTGTTTTAATATCTGAACCTTTCATAATAAATTATGTTGTTATTTTATTTATTATGAATGAACAATAATTAGCGTCTTTTACGACTACAACCTTTTTGGTGATATTTTCTTGCGATTTTATATTTTCTTTTAGTTTTTCTTTTACGTCTACGTCTTTTTTTCTTTGTTCTTTTTCTTTTTCTTTTCTTTCTTCTACGTGTTCTTCTTTTACGTCTTCCTCCTGAACTGGATATTTTTTCACATGTTTCATTTCCTTCATCATCGCAATAATATCCGTCAGCACAATCTGTATCATCAGAACAGGTACCTTGTATGCTTTGTCCGCCACGTTTTCTACGTTTTCTACGTGTTCTTCTTCTAAAACCACCAGTTTTAATATCGGGAGGGGGCGTATTAGCAGGAGCATTTTGTCTAGATTGCATAAGCATACCAGCAGATTGTGCCATAGCATCATTACCTTCTGGACTAGCAGCACCTGATTGTGGAACTGTTAATTCTTCTCCACCTTCTTGTTCTCTATTACCACCAGTTTGATTCATAGCCATTTGCATTTCAGCATCTTCAACAGCACCGGCTTGTTGTTGTCTAACAGCTTCAGACGCAGTTGGTGGCTCACTATGTTCAAAATGAGTAGATGCACCCGGTTTTTGACCACCTTCAATAAAACCAGGTCCATCACCTCCACCTCTCAATTGTTTTCTTCGATTTCTTCTATATCTTGACATCATTATATATTATTTTAAGATATTATTATTTAAAAATAATAATATGATTTTTATAAATGGATTCCCAAGACAAACTAAACTTAAAAAAGTTAATTTCGGAATATAAACCCGAAGAAACAACTTCTAAAATTAGAACGCTAAAACATAGTGCTAAAATTAAGGAAGATGTAGAAAGATATTTAAAATTAAAAAGTAAATATGCTAGATTGCCACGTGAAACGCAATTAAAAATGTATCGTAATCAATGTCAGTTTTTATACACAAATTACACAAATATATTTAACAAATTAGTGAAAGAACAATTAGATTTAACTATTCTTTATAGATTGTTGATTGTATTGAAAGGGATTGAAGATAATAAATTTGATCAACACGAAGGGAGTGTTATGGTTGGTGAAATATTGAAACAATTATATATTGATTCAGCATTAAAAGGAGGTAATCAAAATGATAAAAAAGATAAAAAGGAAAGGAAAAGAAAAGGTAAAAAAATTAGTTGGGCAGAATATAAAAGAACAGAGATGAGTTAACGTCTTTTACGTCTCTTTTTCTTTGTGCGTTTCCTTCTGCGTCGTCTTTTTTTACGCGTCTTTTTTCGGCGACGACGACCTGATCCATTTTTATTTTGCGAAAAACAACTTATTTTTGTTTTATCAGGACTAATAATACCAAATCCTGGCTCACCCGTATTATATTTTGGAGGTATAGGATTAACATAAATATATGGTAATGAAAACCCTTCAGGAACAGATTTTCTATGTTGTGGTGCGCATTTTGGATTAGCTGTTATAGGATTTTGTGATGTTTCCAATACTATATTTTTTATTTTTTCAACACCGTCCAGGTATTTGTCATCGGTATTTATTTTATAAGGAATTATTCCCAAATATTTTTCAACGCTTCTAGCAATTTGTAAACCACAATATTGACATTGCTCAGCGGTGGGATTATCAGCTACAGACATGTTATATACTAGAAAGAAATTATTTATAAAATTGATTTAAATGATAAATATTTATTTAAATTAATATGACTAAATTAGTAATAGTAGAATCGAATGCAAAATGTAAAAAAATAGAGAAATTTTTAGGGAAAGGATATAAATGCGTTGCGTCCTACGGTCATTTGACAAACTTACCGGATGGTTTGAAATCTTTAAATATACACGATAATTATAAACCAAAATATAAGATAATACCAACTAAATCAAAATATATTAAAAATCTGAAGGATAATATAAAAAAAGCAGAAGAAGTTATATTAGCGACAGATGATGATAGAGAAGGAGAAGCAATAGCTTGGCACATATGTCAGTTATTTGGTTTATCACCAACTACAACAAAAAGAATAAAATTTAATGAAATTACAAAAAAAGCGGTATTAGATGCTGTTGAAAATCATACAATAATTAATATGAATAAAGTGAAATCGCAACAAGCACGACAAATATTAGATTTATTGGTTGGATATACATTATCTCCTATATTGTGGAAACATATTACTAGAAATAGTGACACAGGATTAAGCGCTGGTAGATGTCAAACGCCAGCAATAAGATTATTATATGATAGAGAAAAAGAGATCAAAGAAAATATAGGCAAAAAAGTATATGATACGACAGGTTTGTTTTTGATAAATGAACAAAAATTGGAATATGAATTAAATTGTCATCATAAGATGAGTTCTGAAATGGAAGAATTTCTAGAAGAAAGTGTGGATCATGCATATAAATTGTTCAAAAAACCATCAGAAGTGGGTATAGTAAAAAATCCACCAAGACCATTTACAACAAGTTTGTTGCAACAAAAATCATCGAATATATTAAATTATTCACCAAAACAAACGATGAGATTGGCACAAACATTATATGAGAATGGTTGGATTACATATATGAGAACGGATTGTGGTAAATATAGTAAAGAATTTATAACATCGGCGAAAAAATATGTAAATGATAAATTTGGAAATAATTATATAAGTAAAAAAATAAATGGTTTAATGATAACGAAAGTAAAAACAAAGAAAAATAATGCTCAGGAAGCGCATGAAGCGATAAGACCAACAGATGTGAATAGATGTCAGCATAATTGTAAGGAGGAAGGTAAAATAACATCAAAAGAAATAAGGCTGTATAAAATGATATGGAATAACACGATGGAATCATTAATGAGTGAAGCAAAATATAATAAATTGACAAGTGAGATCATAGCACCGAAAGGTAAGAAATACAAGAGGAGTGAAGAGAATGTTATATTTCCTGGATGGAAAATAATTCAAGGATATGAAAAAATAAATCCAAATTATAAATTATTAAAGGGTGAGATTGATATTGATAAGATATATAACTATGAAGAGATAAATAGCGTAATGAAATTGAAAGAATTGAAAGCTCATTATAGTGAAGCGAAGTTAGTACAAATATTAGAAGAAAAGGGGATAGGTAGACCATCAACATTTTCATCTTTAATTGATAAAATACAAACAAGAAAATATGTATTAAAACAAGATGTGAAAGGTAAAAAAATAGATTGTATAGATTTTAAGTTGAAGGGTAATGAATTAGAGGAGAGAGAAATAAAAAAGGAATTTGGAGCAGAGAAAAATAAATTAGTATTGCAACCATTAGGAGTGATAGTAATAGAATTTTTGATAAAACATTTTTGCGAATTGTTTGAATATGGTTATACAAAAAAAATGGAAGATGAATTGGATATAATAGAAAAAGGAAATAAAATATGGTATACATTATGCGAAGAATGTAACAATATAATGGATGAACTGGCATCAAAAATAAAAAATAAAAAGAAGAAGATATTTAGAATAGATGAAAATCATGTATATATGATAGGAAGATATGGACCAGTAATAAAATATGAGAAAGATGGAGAAACGAAATTTAAAAACGTGAGAAAAAATTTAGACATAAAAAAATTAGAAAATAATGAATACAAATTAGAAGATATATTAGAAATAAAAAGTGGTGGATACGGTAAAGCTTTAGGTTTGTATAAAAATAAGGAGGTAATATTAAAAGAAGGTAAATTTGGTTTATATATAAATTACGACGGTAAGAATAAATCCATAAAATTTTTGAAGAAAAGCTATGATGATGTAAAGTTAGATGATGTGATGAAAGTTTTAAATGGTAAATCATCAAATAATCCGAATGTATTAAAAAAGTTAAATGAAAATATATCTATAAGGAAAGGTAAGTATGGACCATATATTATGCATAAAACAAAAGAGATGTCCAAACCAAAATTTTACCCATTAAAAGGAGTTACGGTTGAACAAGTTAATTTAGAGTGGGTTTTGGAAAATATATTATAAATAATTATATATATGACAAAACGAATGAAAAAACAAAGAGGAGGACAATCAACACCACAACCACAAAATCCACCAACTAGTGCTGAAGGCGGGGGTGAATGGAAATGGATGCCTTATAATCCAACAAATATAGGAAGCGCTACTGTTATGTTTCAGGAAAGTGCTGACAAAGCTATCAAAAAAGCTTCAGGGGGTAAACAATTAAATATGTTAACAGCAATAGGATTAATGATATTTATTGTTACATTTTTAGGTATAACTGAAAGATCTGTATTTGCTGGAGTTCCTTGGTCACCAGTAATGATATGGGGGTTTTGTTTTTGTTTATTAATATTTTGGTTTCCAAATGTTATGAAAGCATTTCAAGAAATAAGCGCTAATGATAAATATAAGGGAGTAATGAGAAAACTTTGGTGGTTTGTCACATCGCCATATTTTTTTGTGTTAGGATTAATTGGTTCAATAGCAATAGTAGCTGGACAAATATCAGGTTTTATAGCAACAAAGGGAGCATTACAAGTAAGAAATGTATTACATAATAAAATGGGTAATCTATGGAAAGGAATATGGGGTGTAAATATGGTGAATGTAATTATATTTTTATTTTTTATGTTTTCTTATCCATTCCCAACAGAAGTTAAAACATCATCAGGTAGAGTAATACATTTATATGATAATATTCATGCGAAAGGAATTATGTTTAATCTTTTATTGCTTTCTTTGTTTTTTACAGCCTATTTTGTAGTTGAATTTAATACAAAATTTAATGTAATTTAATAAGTATTATTTATAAAAAAACGAAATGTTAATCCATATTGTCTTTGAGAATTACTACTCCATATTCCTGAAATTTTTAAAAGAATGTTAATTTTTTTATAATTTCCAAGAGCTAAATTACTCTGGTCAAAAATTTTTATATAATTATGCGTCATTTGTTCTTCAATACGATTACATTTATTATCATTAATATCATCGCATCTATCCAATACCATTTTTTCAATTTCAATAATCTTATTTATAATAGGTTTATTGGAATCATCAAAACAACATTTTATTTTATTGAAATACCTTTCAATTGATATATTATGTAATGTGAAATTTAAATAAATCCCATTCGTGGTTATTTCTTGATCAGAAAAATATAATCTGTAAAAATCACTATTGTTCATAATATTATTTTTTGTCTTTTCACTTGTAAACATATTATTAATATCAAATTGGTCTAACTGTAATGTGATAAACATATATATAATAATATAAAATTCCTTTTAAATTAATTATTACGTTTAATTGGATAAAATATTAAATATAATTTATGTAAAATGCAAAATCAAAAAGTAACATTACATAAACCCAATATTATTAGTCAGATATTACATCCATCAGAATATGTTATGGGTATGAAACTTAAAGATGAAAGAAAAGGATTATTAAATATTAGTGCACCAATGGGAGCGAGTTATGAAGATATATTATTATGTGAAAGGATGTTAAATGAAAGTAGTGATAATATGTCGCATGTTATAAAAGAATTACCAGATTGTTTAAGATTGCCTGTGGCATTATTTTATTTATATTATAAGATTTTACAAGTGATTTATGATTTGCCTCAAGAATCTTTAGAACATTTTAATAATTTTATAACAACCGATATTTCAAATGATATTATACCATCTCCACAACAAGTAAAAGAAGAATTATTGGTTAACTTTTATGAAACTTTAACAAATTATGAATTGAAATTTGATACAATTGATACTGGAAATGAATCAGATAACGAATTATTATTGAATATCAAAACTATAAATAATGTATATAAAACATTACCAGAATACCATCAAGCAATTATAAAAAAAACTATTTCTAGAATTGGACAAGGTATGGGTGAATATTCTTTAAGAGATTTAACTTGTGGGACTGAAAGTAAATTGGATTTTGAAAATTTCAATTTGAAAATAGCAGGTGAATTTGGTGTGGGATTAACAAAACAATTTATAGGAACTAATTTGGAATCAACAACACTAAATGAACAAGATTTCAATTACGCCGCAAAATTAGGAACATTTGTAAAAAAAACAAATATAATAAGAGATTATTATAAGGATTTATTAAACAATAAATCATTTTGGCCAAAAGAGGTTTGGGCTTTATATAGAAAAACATTACCAGAATTAAGATTCGGCGAATCATCAGATGTTGCTTGTTTAAATCATATGATAACTGATACTTTGGAAGATATTCCAGTATGTATTGAATATTTAACAAAAATACAAAATCCCAAGGTGTTTCGTTTTTGCGCTATACCACAAATAAAATCATTAGCAATTCTAGCCGAAGCTTATGGAAACAGAAACGTTTTTAATGGTATTATTCAAATAAGAAAAGGATTATACGCTAGTATTTTAAGTGGTTGTAATAATATTCAACAGGTAACGGGTTGGTATCAAAAATTTGCTTCTCAAATATTAGATAAAGTTAATTCAAATGATCCAAATGCGTCGCGTATAATTGAAATATTGACTCAATTAAACGCAAAGAAAAACTTCGTTCCATATCAATTTCAAGAACTAATTACTATACTAATTATTGTTGCTGTTGCCTTATTAATAGGAATGTGTATATTATATATACGTCCCAACTTTTCCATGGAAAATGGTGGATTAACATTTAGATTAACAAAACCGCCTCCTAATGTTGTGAAATAATAAAAGGCAAAGTTAAATATAAGCTTACTATTTGTTGTTGAGTAAGATCTATATTATTTATTTTTATAGCTTCTAGTGCTTCTTCGCATTTTTGAATAGATTCTCTCATCTTATTAATATGAAATTCTAATATTTTACGATTAACTCTTATAACATTGGGATATTTACTTTCTAATTTATTATATTCTTCTAATAAATTGGCAATTTTTTGTTCCATTTATATTATTCTTTGAATTTGATATTAAATATTAATTTTCATTAATATTTAATGAAATACTTATCAAGCAGATTTGAAGAATATATATCTGAATGTAAATCTTCAAATTTACATAAAGAATTGGAAGATATAAATGACAAACTAAGTAAAAAAATCAAAAAACAGAACAATATAATATATTATGGACCACGTGGTACAGGTAAATATACACAAGCCCTTCATTATATACAACAATTTAGTCCTAGCGTTTTAAAATATGAAAGAAAAATTATAGTTACAACATCCAACAAAAAATCATATCAATTTAAAGTAAGCGATATTCATTTTGAAATAGATATTCAATTATTGGGCTGCAACGCAAAAGTATTATTTAATGAAATATACAACAATATAATAGATATTGTTTCTACAAAACAGAACAAAACTTTCTTTATTTTATGTAAAAATTTTCATAGTATACATAGTGAATTATTAGAAATATTTAATAGTTATATGCAATCTTTAAATCATATGAATGTAAAATTAATATATATAATATTAACTGAAAATATAAGTTTTATTAACAATAATATATTGAATCGTTGTCAAATAATACCAATATGTAGACCAACAAAGAAAACTTATGAAAAAACATTAAAGATATCTTTGAATAAAAAAACACATAAAATTAACAATATTAAAAATATTATCTCTGGTATTGATGGACTGGAGAACATAAATAAAAAAATAGTAGACCAATTGATTTTAAATATTAAAAATTATAAGAATATTAATTTTTTGGAATTTAGGGATACAATATATAATATTTTTATATGTAATCTGGATTTAAGTGAATGCTTACATGAAATTATCACACATTTTATTACGAATGGTTCTTTGAATAATAAAAATATTGATACTGTTTTATTTAAATTATGCAAATTCTATAAATTATACAATAATAATTATAGACCTATTTATCACTTAGAAAGTTTCTTATATTATTTATGTAAAGTAGTAAATGAATTATGATAAAGCGTGTGAAATTTTGGGCATAAGTATAAAAAACACAAACGAATCAATAATAAATGGAGGGAAAAAAGCTTATTATAAAATGGCATTAAAACATCATCCTGATAAAGGTGGTGACCCTGAAAAATTTAAGCAAATAAATGAAGCTTGGAATTTTTTACAAAAACATCATATGGTAAGAAAGAGTGATGAAAAATTAGATATTACATATTCTGATTTAATAAAGAAAATGGTTAACTGGATGTCTCCTGGAACTTTTGATACATTATTCATCGATACCTCATTAATATCCATTTTGAAAAATTGCCAACAAATGTCATTTGTTATGTTAGAACAAATGAATTTAAATAAAGCATTAAAAGCATACGAATTATTAAAAAAATATCAAAATGTATTTATGATTGAAACAAGTGTATTAGAAAAAATGGAGAGAATTATACAAAGTAAGATGTCTAATGATAATATTTATATTCTTAATCCAAGTTTAAATGATATATTAAATGATAGAATTTATAAATTAGAATTAGATGAAATAGAAAACGATATATATTTTCCTTTATGGCATACAAAGAAAATGATGGAACATCCTGACCAATCTAATAATATTTTAATTGTTTCACAACCAGATATATCAGATAATATTTTTATATCAAAGAATAATGATTTATTTGTTCAATTAGATATTAATATATATGAATTATTTAGTAAGGAATCCATTATTGTAAATATAGGAGATAAAGAATTTGAAATTCATGGAAAGGATGTAACATTATCAAAAGAAACACAAATCAAGAAATATAAAAATTGTGGTATATTAAAAATAAACAAAGAAAATATGTTTGATCAATCAAAAAGAGGAGATATTTATATAGAAATTAATTTAGTTGAAAAATAAACAGTAATAATAATATAATTAATATATCATTATTTTATATATGGCAGAAGAACAAGACACAATACAAGTTGAAAGAGAGGACGCAACTACAGATTTAAGCAACCCAAGCGAAACTGCTCCATCATCAGGTAAAGGTAGAGGATTTAAAAGAAGTGGGGCTGTTCGTGAAGAAGAAGTGAAACCACAAGATCAACAACAACAACAACAACGAATTCCTCCATACGGCTACAATATAAAGTACTACCAGAGACCCCCATACGTGGAGTATTTTGAGAATGAAGCACCACCAAAATCAACTGATGAATCGGTAGGAATAGATAATAAAATAAATTTATTAACACAAAAAGCACAAATATATTTAGAATTAATACAAGATGACAATCTTGTTGGGAGTGATAAATTTGATGGCAATGTAGAAAAAATAATAAATGCAAGTGCGATTACTCAACCAATACCATTAAAATTATATACTGAATTAAAAAACTGTTTAGCTCAATTAGGAGATTTATATAATATGAAAGCAAATGCATTGGTGGGTACTCTTGGAGAATATTTGCTTGCTGCTAAGGATTTAATAGATAAATTAGGAGACGATATCGATTACGACAAAGAAAAAAAAAAATTAGAAGACGAAAAATGTACTCCTGGTGAATCAGAAGAAGAATGTAAAGCAAAAATGGATGCTGCTATGACAAGAATAAATGAATTAAAAAGTAAAATGTTAAGTATAATAAAAGAAAAAAAGGGATCGTTAACACAATTTGATGAAAGGAAAAAAAGCATCGAAGATTTAAAAAAATATTTTGAAAAAATTGTTTTTGATGTTGATAGTATCGATGAATTAATAACAGAAGCAGAAGAAAAAGTGAACACTATTACAGAAGGTGGTGAAAAAGAAATGGTAATTAAATTAATAACAGAATTAAAAAGATTAAAAGAAAAAGGGGATCAATCGAGTAAAGAAGCAGAAGAAGAAAAAAAATTAGAAGCCGAAGCAGCAGATCTACAACAGGAATTGGAGCAGGCGGCAGCGGCAAAGGTAGCATCTGAAACAGCAGTAAAGGTAGCTGA
>Ga0315315_10000116_pt1 | contig 56372 bp, 50 predicted proteins | sample M140m3416metaG_FD_203699 | JGI IMG/M metagenome (GOLD analysis project Ga0315315, IMG submission 203699) | Ammonia-oxidizing marine archaeal communities from Monterey Bay, California, United States - M1 40m 3416 | ecosystem: Environmental > Aquatic > Marine > Intertidal zone | place: USA...
TTTCAAGAGAAACTAATGATTTAATATCTTCTAATTCTGAAAAATCAACATCCATAATAGCTTTTGACTTAAAATTTAAAGTTTCTGAATTAGGAATAGTTATATCTAGATCACTATTAATTTTATATGTTCTGTTTAAATTATTCCCTAGAATATTAGAATTAATCTTAATATTCTCTGACAATACACCTATTTGTGCAATTAAGTCATTATTACTAACTAAAGAATTTAAGTCTATTGTAAAATCCTTATCATTTTTAAGAATAAAGATAGAAGACTCAATAGAAGATAACTGTTTTTTTGTTCCTGAAATATTAGAGTTTATTTTAAGAGAATTTAAATTTAAAATATCTAGAATTTTATCATCTGAAGCAATTGAAGAATTAAGTACAAAGCTATAAGCTAATGCATCATCAAATTCAGCAGTTCCATCAATGTATAAATTAGTTTTACTACCATCAACTTGCTTAAAATTATAAGTAATTATATTATCATCTATAAAAATATCTCCTAAAATCGATGGATATTTAATTTCATCATCAATTTTATACTTAGTATTTATTTTGTCTTCATTAAAATCTAGGTTTTTTAAATCAATTTTTACAGTTGGGTTTGAAGAAAAACCATTTTCAACAATTATTTTAGAATCCATTTTAAAAAAATCTGAAAAGAATAGAGCCTTTTCTATTGATAAACTTCTTGTTGATCCTAAAAAATTTAATTCTCCAGAAATAAATTTTGGAAGAATATTATCATCTAGATTTAAAAGCTGTGTATCAAGTTTAAACTTAACATATGAATCATTAAAGTTTTTAAAAGAAAAATCATCATTTAAATGCAAATCTAAATTTCCTTCTAAATACTGATCTAAATTAGATACTGAGAAATTTTCAAAAACAACTCTATCATTTTTTAATTTAAACGAACCATTAAATTGACCTATTGAGTAGTTATCAATATTTCCTTCAAAAGTTGAGATCTCAAAATTAATTCCATTTGTATTTTTTTGAATTTGTAAAATATTCAAGTTATTTATATCTACTTTATGTTGAATCGTGTCATTAACTATAAATAACTTAGATTTTGAAACAGAAAGATTATCAAAAAATAAATTATCAATTATATCATCTTGTAAGTTGTTAAATTCAACTTCACTGTTTTTTTGATTTAAATACACCTCTAAACCCTCAAGATGGAGAGAAGCTTCATATTGACTATCTGGAATGAAGGGAAGGTACCTAGTGTTTAATGTCTCTAATGATAAAATTGTATCAGAATTATTGTTTGATAATAATATATCTGATATAACTAGCTCACCTTTTAAATTAAATTTAGAGCTTCGAATTTGAATATTATTATTCGTTTTTGTATTGACGAAATCTACTATACTGTTTTTAATATATTCTTGAAAACCTGGCGAATTTATAGTTATAAAAATAGTTGATATAACAAGAAATGCTATACCTGAAATAATTAAAACTATTTTTTTTGAATTCTTAATGATTATTCTTGATTAAATTTGTTGTTACAAAGATAGTAATGTCATTTAAAGATATATACATACTTGGTATTGAATCATCATGTGATGATACATCTGCTTCTGTATTAAAAAACGGAGAGGTTCTGTCGAATGTAATTGCTAACCAAAATATTCATAAAAAATATGGAGGTGTTGTACCCGAGTTAGCCTCTAGAGCTCACCTTTCAAACATTATCCCTGTGGTTGATTCAGCTCTTAAAGAATCTAATGTTTCAATAAATAAAATATCAGCTATAGCTTTTACAAGAGGTCCAGGATTAATGGGTTCATTAATTATAGGAACTGAATTTGCAAAAGGACTTGGTTTATCATTAAATATTCCAGTAATAGAAGTAAACCATATGCAGGCTCACCTATTAGTTCACTTTATTAAAAATGATCTAAAGAAACCTTTATTTCCTTTTCTTGGTGTTACTATATCGGGTGGTCATACTCAATTTATTTTAGTAGAAGATTATTTTAAAATGAAGATTTTAGGACAGACGTTAGATGATGCAATAGGTGAAGCTTTTGATAAATGTGGAAAAAAAATTGGCTTAGGATATCCTGCTGGTCCTGAAATTGATAAGTTGGCAAAGATTGGTGATGAACTAAAGTTTAATTTTCCATTACCTAAAGTTAAAGGAGGAGATATTAGTTATAGTGGGACTAAAACAGCATTCATAAATTTTCTTCACAAAGAAAAAAATCAAAATAAAAAATTTATAGATGATAATTTAAATGATATTTGTGCATCAATACAGAAAAATTTGATTGATAATTTATTAAGTAAAATTGAATTACTGTCAATTAAAAATAATCTAAATAGAATAGTTCTTGGAGGTGGAGTATCAGCTAATTCATATTTAAAGAAGAGATTAGATAAAGAATCTAAAAAGAATAATTGGGAAGTTTTTATACCTGAACTAGAATATACAACAGATAATGCCGCAATGATTGGAATTGTTGGTCATTTAAAATATAAAGAATCAATTGAATCGAGTTTAAACGCAACACCATCACCAAGGTTAACTTTCTAATGGATCTATTTTATTCAAACTTTGATAATGATGATAAATTAATTACTATTAATCAAATTGATAGTAAGCATATAATTAGGTCGTTTAGGAAAAAGATTGGTGACATTATCAAAATTACAAATGGAAAAGGATCAATTTGTGAAGCAGAAATAATTGAGGAGGGTAAAAATATTAAGGTAGAAATTAAAAGAATTTTAAATTATAAACGTGAAAAATTATCAATTCATATTGCAATTTCTCCATTAAAGAATAGCTCAAGGTTTGAATGGTTTGTTGAAAAAGCAACTGAGCTAGGGATTAATCAAATAACTCCAATAATTTCAGAATTCACTGAGAAAAAGAAAGTTAACATTGAAAGATTAGAAAGAATAATAATTAGTTCAATGAAACAATCAAATCAGTGCTATAAACCTATTATAAATGATGTAGAGGATTATCTAAGTTTTATTTCAAATAATAATGATGAAAAGATTATGGCAAATATGAAAACAGATAATAAATTAGATAAAGGTTTTATAAAGACTAATAATATATGTTTAATGATAGGTCCTGAAGGAGGATTTTCAGATAAAGAAATTATTCAAGCTTTAGAAAGTAATGTCAAAGAAATTACTTTAGGAAAGAATAGATTAAGAACAGAAACAGCAGCAATATATTCTATATCTGCAATAAAGTCATTAACTAATTAATTGTTTCAAAAATATTTTTCTCTAAATTCTTTCTAACATTATCCGGATTGAATACCTGACCATTTATTACTATATAAACTCCCTTTTTTAAAATTTGAGCAGAAGTCAAAGCTGATCCAACGTTAAAAATAGCATCATTATCAATAAATATTGCAGGTTTCAATGAGCCTGTAAGAACAATTGTTTTATCTGAAATTTTTTTTAAGTAAATAGCAGTTTCAACGATAGAATCTGTTCCATGAGTTATCAAAAAATTATTTGCATTAGAATTCATTATGTAGTTTAAAATTTCCTCACGATCAATATCAGTCATATCTAAACTATCAATTCTCATTAAAGATTTAACCATAAAAGAAATATTTACATTCATTTTATGAAGTAATTCTTCTACGAAAGGGTCACCAACTTCATAGTTGCTTTTTTTATCAAAATAAACTTTATCGATAGTACCTCCGGTGGTTAAAATTTCAAGCATTATATATTAGTAAATATTTTTGCTAAAATCTAAATTCTTTTTCTGAGATTCTATTGACTCTATAAACTCTTTCTTAAGGTTATCAACTAGGTCTTTTGTAGTAGGATTATCATTAATTGAGCTAACACCATGTCCTGCAGACCATATTGTCTTCCATGCCTTAGCTTCAGCTTCAGCCATATCCTTGCCAAAATCAATTTTTTTTGAATCATTCCAAACATCCTCAGTTACACCCATTGCTTCTAGACTAGGTCTTAAGAAATTAGCATGAACACCTGATACAGCAGCTGTATAGACAATGTCTTCCGCAGAAGAATTGATTATCATTTCTTTATACTCTTCTTCGGCCATGCTTTCTTTTGTATTTATAAACCTAGTACCCATATAAGCAATATCAGCACCCATTTGAAGAGCAGATGCTATGTCTCTTCCATTAGATATTGATCCTGATAAAATTATTGTTTTCTTAAAAAACTTTTTAATTAAAGAAATCATTGCCATAGGGTTTTTCAATCCAGAATGACCCCCAGCACCAGCAGTAACAAGAACTAAACCATCAACATTTGCCTCAGCTGCTTTTTCAGCATGTCTTTTTTTGATAATATCATGAAAAACTAACCCTCCATAACTGTGAACTGCATTCACAATATCAGGAACTGCTCCAAGTGATGTAATAATCAAAGGAACTTTATGTTTTACACAAATGTCCAGATCTGCCTTAATTCTAATATTAGATGGATGAACAATTAAATTTACACCAAATGGAGCAGGCTCTATACCTGTCTCTTCCTTAAACTTAGAAAGTTCATCCTTAATCTGTACAACCCACTCCTCAAATCCTTCCGAAGTTCTCTGATTTAATGCTGGAAAAGTTCCAACTATCCCTTTTTTACAACATTCAATTACCAGTTTAGGGCCTGAGATTAAAAATAGTGGAGCTGCAATTACAGGCATATTAAGTTTAGTATAAAAATCTTTATCCATTTTTTCTTTTTTTACATGACCATTCAAAATCAAACTCAGAGACTTGGTCTCCAGCTTCATCATACCCTTTAGCCTTAAACCATGACTTAGATGTAGTATTTTTAATAGTCGAATTTATTAATTGTTTTGCAATTTCACCTTCATCACAGACAAAAGTTATTTTACCTACTGCTTTTTTATAAAAACTTGATTTATTACTAACAAGTAACATTGAGATATCAGAGTTTGAGTCTTGAATAGATTTTGTTAAAAGCATACCAGTCGTTAGCTCTGCAGCCATTGCCTGAACAGCCCAAAACATAGATCGATAAGGATTTTGATTAATCCATTTAAATCTAACTTTGACTTCACATTTACTTTCATCAATTAAAGTAAGTCTTACGCCAGTTAACCAGGCAGCAGGAAGCTTAAAAAGCATCCATCTATTTATTTTATTAGGTGTATATTTCATTTATTCCGTTAAAATACTAAATCCAATATGAATATTACCAGTTTCTTTATCAACATACAATTCTCTATCCTCTTGTGTTCCGTGGCATGTATCTATTGAACAAAAAAGAGAGCCACCAGCTAATCTTATTTGATCTGAATTTATAGGCTCTGTAATATCCCATACATTTCCTATAATATTTACAGATTCAACAGAAGAAATTGGATACATATTATCTGAGACAATTAACCTATCATCAGAAGATACTAATTCCCAATACTGTTCATAAGTAGGAAGACTAACACCTGCCCATTTACAATATTCAATTGCATCGTTGTAACTAACTTGTGTAATAGGTAAACTATCTAAAGAAGGATTAATTCCATCAGGCATTAACCAATTAGCACCATTTACAATTTCATAATCATATACGTCTTTCTGAACAAATGACCAACCATATTGTTCTGCACTAGTTGTATATCCTGTAGCATTAATAAAGTCTTTAAATTCTTTAACAGATACTGTTTTAAGATTGTAGTCTTTTGGAGATGAACATGAAACTAATATAGCAAATAAGAATAAATATAATTTTTTCATATTAATTATATATAAAGCTTTTATCTAATTCCTCCGAGTCTTTATATTTAACTCTCATGTCTATTAGCTCATTTGTTAATTTAACAACAACATCCTTATAATCTGGATCATTATAAACATTTTTCATTTCATTTGGATCATTTATACGATCATATAATTCCCATTCATCGACATCGTAATAAAAGTGAGTAAGTTTATATTCTTTATTAACAATACCATAGTGTCTTTTTGCCATGTGTACTGATGGGTACTCATAGTAATGGTAATATACTGCCTCCCTATCCCATTGATTAGAATTTCCTTTTAATAATGGTATAAGACTTTCACCTTGCATATCTTCAGGTGCTTGAATCATTGCAGCCTCTAGAAAAGTTTGAGCAAAATCAAGATTTTGAACCATTTCGTCATTTGTTGTTCCAGGTTTAATTTGATTAGGCCATTTAATCATTAGTGGAGTTTTGAAAGACTCATCATAAATAAACCTCTTATCAAACCATCCATGCTCACCTAAATAGAAGCCTTGATCTGAAGTATAAATAACAATAGTATTTTCATCTAATCCTGACTCTTCTAGATAATTTAAAACTCTACCAACATTATCATCAACAGATGAAATTGTTGCTAAATAGTCTTGCATATATCGTTGAAATTTCCACTGCATTTTCTCCTTATCATTCATGTTTGGCCAATTTGCTTCAAAATCTTTACTGATTTTATCTAATGTAATGTCATATTTTTTCTTTTGCTCCTCATTGGCTCTACCATAACGGTTATTAAAAGAATTAGAGCTAGGTTCAAAGAAAGTACCGTCACCCCTAGCATAAACAATTTTTGGCTCAACATTTTCCATGTTTTCAAAAACTGAAGGCCTAACCTTACTGTCTTGCATATACTGCATGTGAGTAAGTAGATTCATTTCTGCAGTTTTTGCTGCTGTTCCTCTTCCAGAATAGTCATCATATAAAGTTTCAGGTTCAGGAAATTTTTTATCATAAAATTCAGCAAACTTTTCCGGACTTGGCCACCAAGCTCTATGTGGTGCTTTATGAAGATAGAAAGTTAAAAATGGTTTATTTTTATCTCTTTTATTTTTAAACCAATTTAAAGTTAAATCAGTTATTACGTCTGTTACATATCCAGTTATAATAGTATCCTTATCCTTTCCTAAAAACCTAGGATTAATATAATCTCCCTGTCCCGGAAGAATCAAGAAATCATCAATTCCTTTAGGGTTATTTCCAAAATGCAGTTTTCCAAACATTGCTGTTTGATATCCAGCTTCTTTAAATAATTGAGGAAAAGTCATTTGAGAATCATCAAACTTTGCAATGTTATCTATTTTGCCATTTATATGACTGTGTTTACCAGTTAGTATAACTGCTCGAGAAGGTGCACATATAGAATTAGTAACAGAAGCATTAGTAAACAACATACCCTCTTCAGCAATTCTATCAATATTTGAAGTTTGGATTAGTCTATCATCATATGCACTTATTGCTTGGTAAGCATGATCATCAGACATAATAAATAATATATTAGGTTTTTTCTCATTTTGTGAATTATCATTACAACCTAAAATAAAAAAAGTGATAAAAAATAATAGCAAATAATAATATTTCATGGTTTTTATTATTAAGTAAATATAAAAATGGTTTTTATTAAATCAAGTTATTTTATAATTAGATCTTTAACATTAGTAAAGTCTTTACCCCTGATTTTTATGAAGCTTGTAATCATTTCCTCTAACTTTTTATCTTCTTTTCTTGAAAGATCATTTTTTTGTGATGGATCATTCTTTAAATTATATAGTTTGAATTCCAAAGAATTTGCTAATTCAATATTAACATTTCTAGCAATTGATTGCCCCTTGTAAGGAGGAATCATTACCCAGTCTCCTTTTCTATATGCAGTCCTAGTTGAAGCTTCAAGAATTAACTCTTCTCTACCCTTTCCTTTATTATTAATAATTAAATTTAAAAACTCTAATCCATCTTTTGATTTATATTCTGACCCAACTAATCTAGAAATTGAATTTAAAAGATCAATTTGTGATATCATCTCGTTTGATATTCCTGGATTTATTTTTCCTTTCCAATATGTAATAAATGGAACTCTTGTTCCAGCTTCAAAAAGACTATATTTCCCTCCTCTTAAACCACCAGATGGAGTATGATCTCCAAGTTTCTCAACAGCATCGTCATAATATCCATCATTTAACACTGGTCCATTATCACTTGAAAAGATTATTAATGTATTGTGCAGTAGATTTTCTGATTCTAGAGTTTTATAGAGCTCTCCAATACTCCAATCTGCTTCAACTATTGCATCACCTCTTGGCCCCATTCCTGATAGTCCTTTAAATCTCGGATGAGGTGTTCTTGGAACATGTGGTTGTTGAAGAGTATAAAATAGAAAGAAAGGATTTTTTTTATTTCTATTTATATATTCTTTAGCTTTTTCTAGGAAATGATCTGACATATCAATATCACTCCAAAGAGCATCATTACCTCCCTTCATATAACCAATTCTAGGGACACCATTTACAATTGAGCCATTATGACCATGATGCCATTTCATTGTGGTGAGTTCAGGGTTTTTTAATCCAGTTGGTAATCCGTAATCATCATTTTTGTTTTGATGAAAAAAATTTACTTCTATAGGGTCGTTAATATCAAGATTAACAACATCTCCGTTTTCAATATATACAGTTGGAACACGATCTTGTGTATCAGCCATTATATATGAATAGTCAAATCCAACTTGATTTGGTCCAGGAGAAATGTTAGAGTTATAATCAATTATACCAGATCCTGTAACTCCATCGCCAGATCCTAAACCAAGATGCCATTTACCTACAATACCTGTCTGATAACCTTTGTTTTTTAATAGTTTTGGGATAGTCATTTCCGTTGTATCAATTACTAATGATCCTCCAGTAATAACTCTCAAACCATCTTTTCTCCAGGGATAGTTTCCAGTTAACAGTGCGTATCTACTTGGACTGCAGGTTGCAGATGAAGCATATCCGTAATTAAATCTAATCCCTTCGTTTGCTAACTTATCAATATTAGGGGTTTTTAATGTACCTTTTTTATATGCACTTACATCTCCATAACCTAAATCATCAGTATAGATTATTATGATGTTTGGTTTTTTTCCATCTTTATTTAATGATGTATTACATGATATAATTAACAGAGTTACAAATAATAAAAGAAATATTAACGTTATGTTATTTTTCATTTTTTTTAATTATTATCTAAAACAGGTATTTTAAATTTATCCATTTTCGGAGTTGTATGAGCCTCTTTCATTAGATTTTCCATTTTAATCACAATTTCAGGGTAATCTAAAGCAATATCATTTAATTCTTTTGGATCATCATGTAAATTATAAAGCTGGAGTTTTGATGGGCCCTCAAATAAATTCTTCTTTATACCTTTCCATTTATTAATTCTAATAGCCTGTTGCCCTCCGTAGGCAGGGAATTCCCAATAGAGATAATCATGTTTATCCTGTTTTTCATCTATAAGTGTAGGATAATAACTTACACCGTCTATTAAGTAAGGAAGTTTGTGATCAATAATATCAGATACTGTTGCAAAATAATCATAGAATGTACTTGGATGATCTGAGTAAGTGCCAGGTTTAATTTTTTTAGGCCAGGTTACAATTGTTGGAACTCTTATCCCTCCTTCATTGACATTACCTTTGACAGTATTTTTTGAGTTTACAAAAGGACCTGCACTATTAAAGAAATTAATATCAACATGTTCTATATGAGTTGGACCATTGTCACTTGTAAAAACTATAAACGTATTATCATACTTGCCAATTTCTTTTAATTTTTTAACTATTTCACCAACCTGTTGATCTAAATAAGAAATCATTGCTGCATATGTTGCTTTTGGATATTGGTTTGGATAATAACCAGACCCACCAGTATATGGTTTTTCTTCTCCAAATTTTTCATGATAATAATCAACCCATTCCTTTGGCGCTTGAAGTGGAAGATGCGGAATAGGAGAAGCATAATAAAGAAAGAAATTATTTTCTTTATTTCTATCTAAAAAACTTAATGCTTCTTTGTGCATTAGAGTTGGAGCATAATCATTTTGATTATATGGATTATAACTTTTTGAATTGTAAGGATCAAGTCCAACTTGAAGTTTACCTTTATTAACTATCTTATTATCTAAAATATGTCTTTCTTTATTTCTCCACAAATGAGTTGGATAGAGAGTATGAGCTTGTCTCTGACAATTATATCCATAAAAAAAATCAAAACCTTTATTATTTGGAATACTATTTGTATTTGGAGCCCCTAGACCCCATTTTCCAACCATTCCTGTTTTGTATCCTTTAGATTGGAGAAATTTTGCTACAGTAATTATTGAATCTGGCATTGGGCGTTGACCTTCAAGTTCTGGGTTATCTAACATAGCTTGAAAACTCCATACATCTCCCCTTTCTTTCCACTCATCATTACCTCTTATTGGATTATTTCCAGAATGAAGACCAGTTAATAATACAGCACGAGCAGGGGCACAAACAGGAGATCCAGTATAATGATCTGTGAGTATCATCCCTTCTTTTGCTAACTGGTCTATATTTGGAGTTTCTATTAACTTTTGACCAAATATCCCTAATTCTCCATAACCTAAATCATCTGCTAGAATAAAAACAAAATTTGGATTTAGATCAGTATCTGATTGAGATTTGCAGGAGAAACAAAATAGAATAATAAGAATTATTAATTTTTTCATCTTTATTATTATACAATATAAAAAAAGATTGTTCAAAGTAATTTATGGCTTTAAACAATCTTATAATAAAAAGAAGTGATCGCGATAGGATTCGAACCTATGACCGTCTGGTTAGAAACCAGATGCTCTATCCAGCTGAGCTACGCGACCTTTTAACTGCGGAGAGACAGGGATTCGAACCCTGGCGACGCTTACACGTCGACAGATTAGCAATCTGCTCCATTACCACTCTGGCACCTCTCCAAAAAGATTTTACAAATTTAGATAAAAAAATGACCTGAAAAAGAAATATTTAATCTTGTTGTTCTAAAAGATTTTTCATCTCCATATAACCAGTGTTATCGCCAATGGTTCCGTAGATATTCATAAGAGTTCTAATAGCTTCAACATTATTATTGATAGATATCAGATCCTTTAGAATAGGAACACATTGTCTATATAGATTTTCTCTTGACTCCTTAAGTTCATCATATTTTAAATTATCAGCCCTTGAGGTACCTAAACTATTCATCTCAGATACAATATCCTGCTCACCCTCTAAAACTAAAGCAACTAAGTTTAAATAACTATTTTCATTATTTGGATCTAACTCTATTGATTTTTCATAATATGAAATTGCATCATCTTTTTCACCAAGATCAGCACTTACAACACCTAAATTGTAATATAAAATAGCATTATTTGGGTCTTTTTCAATAGCTTCAGCCATTGCGACCTTAAAAGCCTCTTTGTTGCCAAGTTCAAAATAAATATTTGCTGCAGTCATTATTAAGCCCACATCATCAGGGTTAGATGATCTAGCAGCTTCAATTGCAGCTAATGCTTTATCATTTTGACCTAGTTCTTTATAAATTAGTGCAATATTTTTAACTATTTCTGGAAACTTTGAGTCAGTATCCTCTTCTCTAGGATTTTCGTACTCTTTTGATTTTTGTAATAAATTAAACTCTGTTTCAGAATTTATCTCAATTTCACTTCCAGATGATACCTCAGTAATATAAAATTTTGTTTCAATACCTTCATATTTTATATCTCTTAATAATTCATAATAACTTAAAGCTAAAGGATAATCAAGAGAGTTAACAGCAGAAGAAGCAGCATAATATAGATATTCTTGGTTTGTTTCTGTATTTAAATCATATACCATTTTAAGTTTTTTAGCTGCACTACTAAAATTTTCAGTTTCATTATCGCCTACAGCACTTGTTATGATAGCCGTTTCAAGCTTTCGAACTTCAGGATTTAAAATTTGATCAGAAGTTCCTAAGTTTTTTGACATATCAAATGCTTTCATAGCCAACTCAAAATCTTCCATAGAAGTATGAATTTTTCCATAAAGCAACATAGCTTGAGATTTGATTTTATCATCACTTGAATCAAAAAGATCTTTTGCTGAATCTAACAGATCAATTGCAGATGAATATTCACCCGACATAAAAAACTTATTTGCGTTTCTTAATTCCTTTTTTTGAGCTGTTGAAAAAAAGACTGTAAATAATAGAGTAAATAGTATTAGTTTTTTCATAATTAATTTAGTTAAACAGTGTCTCCTGTAAATTCAATTTCATTAACATCTTCAAGATCATCATCATCTTTCATTACTTTAGCAACAGCAGCAATGCTATCACCATCTTTTAGACTGATAACCTTGACACCTTGAGTTGCTCTTCCCATAACTCTAAGATCTTCAACCTGCATTCTAATAGCAATTCCAGATTTATTTATAATCATTAAATCATCATTATCAGAAACACTTTTCAATGACACTAATTTACCAGTTTTTTCTGTAATAGATATAGTTTTTACACCTTTACCACCTCTATTAGTTAATCTATAGTCTTCAAGAGATGATCTTTTACCGAAACCATTTTCAGAAACAACCAATATGTTAGCATCCATATCATTCACAGAGATCATTCCAACAACCTCATCTTTTTTATCTTTTAACCTGATACCTCTAACACCAGAAGCATTTCTACCCATTGGCCTAGTTTTACTTTCTTCAAATCTGATTGCCTTTCCTGATTGAACAGCAAGCATAATTTGACTGTTTCCATTAGTAAGCTTAGCTTCTAGTAATTCATCTCCATCTTTGATTGTGATTGCATTAATACCATTGGATCTAGGCCTAGAGTATTGTTCCAAAGAAGTTTTCTTTACTTGACCCATTTTTGTAGCCATAATTACATAATTACTGTTTACGTAATCTTCATCTTTTAAATCTTGAGTACATATGAAAGCTTTAACCCTATCATCTTGTTCTATGTTAATAAGATTTTGAATAGCTCTTCCTTTTGAATTTTTTGAGCCTTCAGGAATTTCATAAACTCTCATCCAGAAACATTTACCTTTTTGAGTAAAAAACAACATATACTGATGATTTGTACCAACAAATAAGTCCTCTAAAAAGTCTTCATCTCTTGTTTTTGTTGCTTTTTGACCAACTCCTCCTCTATTTTGAGTTTTATATTCAGTAAGAGGAGTTCTCTTTATATATCCTGCATGTGAAATAGTGATAACAACTTTTTCATCCGGAATAATATCTTCAACTCTAAAATCACCACCTGCATATTCAATAACAGACCTTCTATCATCACCATATTTATCTTTAATAACTGTAAGTTCTTCCTTAATAAGATCCATTCTCATAGACTTACTATCTAATAATTCTTTAAAACCTTTGATTACTTTTTGAAGTTCATCATACTCTTCCCTTAATTTATTTTGTTCCAGACCAGTAAGCTGTCTTAATCTCATCTCGATTATTGCTTTAGCTTGAATCTCTGAAAGCTTATATTTTTTTTCAAGCTTTAGTCTAGCATCTTCTGCATTTGAAGATTTTTTGATCAAATCAATAACATCATCAATATTATCACTAGCTATAATTAGTCCTTCTAGTATATGTGCTCTCTGCTCAGCTTTTTTTAGTTCATAGTTTGTTCTTTTAACAACAACATCATGTCTATGATCTACAAAATGATGAATTAAATCTTTAAGATTTAAAAGTTGAGGTCTACCATTTACTAAAGCAACATTGTTAACACTAAATGAAGATTGAAGAGATGTGTACTTGTAAAGTTTATTTAAAACTATATTTGGAATTGAATCTCTTTTAAGTACGTATACAATTCTCATTCCATTTCTATCTGACTCATCTCTAATGGTTGAGATTCCTTCAATCTTTCCATCATTAATTAAATCAGCAGTTTTTTTAATCATATCTGCCTTATTAACCTGATATGGTATTTCAGATACTATTATACATTCCCTGTCGTTAACGTTTTCAATAATAGCTTTTCCTCTCATCACAACTCTTCCCTTACCTGTATGAAAAGCTTCTTTTACTCCATCATAACCATAAATTGTACCACCAGTTGGAAAATCTGGGGCTTTTATATGTTTGATAAGTTCATCAATAGTGATATCATTATTGTCTATATATTCCATTATCCCATCTATAACTTCAGAGAGATTATGAGGAGGCATGTTCGTAGCCATTCCAACTGCAATTCCTGAGGCGCCATTTATAATTAGTGCTGGAACTCTAGTCGGAAGAACAGTAGGTTCCATTATAGTATCATCAAAATTAAGTTGAAAATCAACTGTCTCTTTATCAATATCAGATAAAAGATCTTCAGATATTTTTTGCATTCTAGCCTCTGTATATCTCATTGCAGCTGGACTATCACCATCTACAGATCCAAAGTTACCTTGTCCATCGACTAAATTATATCTTAGACTCCATTCCTGAGCCATTCTAACCATAGTATCATATACTGAACTATCACCATGCGGGTGGTATTTACCCATAACATCACCAACAATTCTTGCAGATTTTTTATAAGAAGATGAAGATCTAACCCCCATTTCATTCATGCCAAAAAGCACTCTTCTGTGAACCGGTTTAAGTCCATCCCTTACATCTGGTAATGCTCTTGAAACAATTACAGACATCGAATAATCGATGTAAGCTGACTTCATTTCATCTTCAATCTTTATTGGAATTAATTTATCTTTTTCCATAATATTATATTAATGCTAAAATAATTAATCAAGGCTTATTTACATCAAATATTTTGTCTTAAAAAAAGAATATTTATTAACATTATTGATTGAAAAGTTTTATCTCAAAATAAATAATTAGTATAATCATTTTCTTTGTTTATTTAGTTTAATGATATATTTTAGACAATAAATATTTGATAATGGACGATAATTTTTCATCAAGAGTAAAAGATGTGATTTCTTACAGCAAGGAAGAAGCTCTTAGATTAGGGCATAAACAAATAGGGACAGAGCATCTACTGCTAGGAATGCTTAGAGATGGAGGAGGTAAAGCTATCTCAATTTTAAATTCAATTGAGATTAATCTTGATGAACTTAGAAAAAAAATTGAGCTTTTAAATCCTGCAATTATTGACAGTTCATCTATTAATCTTAACGAAAAGAAAAATCTTCACCTAACTAGACAAGCTGAAAGAGCTCTTAAAACAACTTTTTTAGAAGCAAAACTTTTTCAAAGCACAAATATTAATACCGCTCACTTGCTGTTATGTATTTTAAGAAATGATAATGATCCTATTACAAAAGTTTTATCTAAAATGGATATTAGCTACGACAGTGTCAAAGAGAAATTTAAATCTATGATAAATGAGACTGGATCTGACGATATAATTGAATATCCTACCTCTTCTGCTTTTCCGGATGAAAAAGATGATTCTGAAGAGTCTTCAAATAATCCATTTTCTTCAAAACAAAAGACAAAATCAACTTCTAAAACTAAAACTCCTGTTTTAGATAATTTTGGAAGAGACATGACTGCCCTGGCTGAATCTAATAAATTAGATCCTGTAATAGGAAGGGATAAAGAGATTCAAAGAGTATCTCAAATTCTTAGTCGAAGAAAAAAAAATAATCCACTATTAATTGGAGAACCAGGTGTAGGTAAGTCTGCTATTGCAGAAGGACTGGCATTAAGAATAATTCAGAAAAAGGTTTCAAGAATACTTTATGGTAAAAGAGTTATTACTCTTGATCTTGCTAGCTTAGTAGCTGGAACAAAATATAGAGGTCAGTTCGAGGAAAGGATGAAGGCTGTTATGAATGAACTTGAAAAAAACAGAAATATAATTTTATTTATCGATGAAATTCATACGATTGTTGGCGCTGGTGGTGCAACAGGGAGTTTAGATGCTTCTAACATGTTTAAACCTGCTTTAGCTAGAGGTGAAATTCAATGTATTGGAGCTACAACATTGAATGAATACAGTCAGCATATAGAAAAAGATGGTGCACTTGAAAGAAGATTTCAGAAAATTCTTGTAGAGGAAACTAATAAAGAAGAAACAGTTGAAATTTTAAGAAATATAAAAGATAAATATGAATCTCACCATAATGTTAATTATACTGATGAAGCTTTAATTGCTTGTGTTGAATTAAGCCAAAGGTATATTACTGATAGATTCCTTCCAGATAAAGCTATTGATGCTTTAGATGAAGCTGGGTCTAGAGCCCACATAAATAATATGGATGTTCCAGAGGAAGTTATCCTAATGGAGAAACAACTTGAAGATGTTAGAGAATTAAAAAACTCTGTTGTAAAAAAACAAAAATATGAAGAAGCAGCTAAGCTTCGAGATGATGAAAAAAGAGTGGAGAAAAAACTAGTTGAAGCTCAAAACAGATGGCATGAAGATTCTAAGCTAAATAGAGTTACTGTTGATGAAAATGAAATTGCTGATGTTGTTTCAATGATGACAAATATTCCTGTTAACAAAATTGTATCAACTGAAAAGAATAAATTATCCAAACTTGAAAAAATAATTAAAGATAAAATTATTGGTCAAGATCAGGCTGTATCTAAAGTAGTTAAATCAATTCAAAGAAATAGAGCTGGTTTAAATTCACCTAACAGACCTATTGGATCATTTATTTTCCTTGGACAAACTGGTGTAGGAAAGACGCAGTTAGCTAAAGTTTTAGCATCAGAGATATTTGAATCAGAGGAAAACCTGATTAGAATTGATATGAGTGAATACATGGAGAAGTTTTCAGTATCTAGATTAATTGGAGCACCTCCTGGATATGTAGGTTATGAAGAAGGAGGACAATTAACTGAAAAAGTAAAACGCAGGCCTTATTCTGTTGTTTTATTTGATGAAATTGAAAAGGGTCATCCAGATATATATAGTATGCTTCTTCAAATTCTTGATGATGGTTTTCTGACAGATAGTGTTGGTAGAAAAATAAACTTTCAAAATACTATAATAATTATGACATCTAATATTGGTGTTAAGCAAATTAATGATTTTGGTATTGGAGTTGGTTTTGAAACTAAATCCTCTGTTGATCAAACATCGCAGACTGAACAAAAGGTAATACAAAGAGCATTAAAGAATACATTTGCTCCTGAATTTTTAAATAGAGTGGATGATTGTATTATATTTAATTCGCTCTCTATCAAAGAGATCAACAAAATTGTTACGATTGAGGTAAATAAACTTAAAGAGAGAGTAAGCAATATCGGTTATGATCTATCAATTTCTTCAAAAGCTAAGTCTTTTATTTGTGAAAAAGGATTTGATAAAAAAAATGGTGCTAGACCACTTAACAGAATGATTCAAAAGTATATTGAAGATTTAATTGCCGAAAACCTTGTATCAGATAAAATAAAACCCGGAGATAAATTATACATTGATCATAAACCTGATCTAGATAATTTAATATTATTAATTAATAAAAAAGAAATAGCTTCTTGAAAGTTCTAAAATTTGGAGGCACTTCTGTTGCTGATTCAAAATCTATATCAAAGGTTATATCCATTTTAAAAAGTAATGATGAAAACTTAATTATCGTTGTATCTGCTTTTAGTGGTATTACCAACCTACTTCAAAAATGTTTAAACTTAAAAGGGAAATCTACTGAAGGTGTTATTAAAGAAATTGAAAACAGACATCTAGAGGTAATAGAAAATCTTTCTAGTTTAAATGGTCAAAGTTCTTTAAAAAGTTTTCTTAAAGAAAAACTAAATGAGCTTGAGGAAATCTTAGATGCTATATCAACAATAGACGAGGTAACTCAAAAAACAGTTTCAAAAGTATTGACTTTAGGGGAAATTCTTTCAAGTAATATAATTTTTGAGATTCTAAAACAAAAAAACTTTGATATTTCTATTTTAGATTCTAAAGAGATTATTTACAGCAAAAACTTTAACAATAATGAGGTTCTTGACAATGATAAATCATCTATAAATATTAAGAATAGACTTGACTTGATTAAATCAAAATTAATTATTGCTCCTGGATATATTTGTTCAAATGAGAAAAATGAAATTTCAAACTTAGGAAGAGGTGGATCTGACTATAGTGCAGCTATATATGCAAAATATAGTAATGCAAAATCTCTTGAAATTTGGACTGATGTTAGTGGAGTTTACAGTGCTAATCCTAAAATTGTTAAAAAAGCATTACCAATCGAATTTCTTTCATACAAAGAAGCTATGGAGTTATCATTTTTTGGAGCAAAAGTTATTTATTTTCCAACTCTTCAACCTTTAATAGAGGATAATATACCTGTTTATATTAAGAATACATTTGATCCAGAAGCTAATGGTACATGCATATCAAACTCAACAAAACTTGACGATGATGAAATTGTCAAAGGGATTAGCCATATAGAAAATATTTCAATTCTTAATTTTGAAGGCTCTGGTATGGTTGGAGTACCTGGTTTTTCAAAAAGATTTTTTGAATCTCTGTCTACACAACAGATTAATGTAGTGATGATCACTCAAGCTTCTTCAGAATTTTCAATTTGTATTGCTATAAATTCAGATGATGCTTTAATAGCAAAAAAAGTGATTGATAAAGAATTTGAATTTGAAATATCCCAAAATAGGATAAATGAATCCCATATAGAGACAGGTTTATCAAACATTGCAATTGTTGGAGATAAAATGAAAAGCAAAAAAGGTATAAGTGGGAAATTATTCAATGCATTAGGGCAAAATAATATAAATATTAGAGCTATTGCACAAGGTGCATCTGAGAGAAACATTTCAATTATTATTGATGAAAATAATACCAAGAAAGCGCTAAATGCTTTACACGAAACTTTTTTTGAAGATAATCTCAAAGACATTCATCTATTTATAACTGGAGTAGGAAATGTAGGAGGATTTCTGATAGATCAGATCAAAAATCAGAAAAATTTTATTGCAAAAAATCTTAAACTAAATCTTAAAGTAATTGGAATATCTAATTCCAGAAAAATGATAATTTCCAATTCTGAAGTGAATCTGGATAACTGGAAAAAACAATTGGACGAATCAGAGATAATTGCAGATAGCAATATTTTTCAGGAAAAAGTTTTAGAATTAAATTTAAGAAATAGTTTATTTGTTGATAATACTGCAAGTGACTTAATACCAGTTACTTATAAGAAGTATTTAAAAAGCGGAATAGGGATCATAACCTGTAACAAGATTGCTAATTCAGATACTTTTTCAAAATATGAAGAGCTGAAATCTTTATCTAGAGATAATAATGCACCATTTTTATATGAGACTAATGTTGGTGCTGCTCTACCCGTAATAAGCACATTAAATAATCTAATAAATTCAGGTGATAAGATAATTAAAATTGAAGCTGTCCTTTCTGGAACTTTAAATTATATTTTTAATAATTTTCAAGATATTGATACTTTTCATGAGATAGTATCTAAGGCTGTGAATCTTGGATATACAGAACCAGATCCAAAAATTGATTTATGTGGTGTTGATGTATCTAGAAAAATTTTAATCTTAGCAAGAGAAAGTGGTTATAAACTTGAATTTGATGACGTTAGTAAGAATCATTTTCTACCTAATGAATCAATAAATACTCAATCTAAACAAGATTTTTTATTGTCATTAAAGAAAAACAAAGAACACTTTAACACTATTTTAAATAATGCAAAGATTAAAGATTCAAGGTTAAAATTTGTAGCAAAACTTGATAAAGGTAAAGCTAGTGTTGGACTTGAAGCTGTCAAAAATGATCATCCTTTTTACAACTTAGTTGGAAGTGATAATATTACTGTTTTTTATACAGAAAGATACAAAGACTCTCCTTTAGTTGTTAAAGGAGCTGGTGCTGGAGGTGAATTTACTGCGTCTGGTGTTTTTGCTGATATAATAAAAGCAAGTCAAGAAAATGGATAAAATTAAAGTTTTTTCACCTGGAAGCATTACTAATTTATCATGTGGATATGATATTCTAGGTGTTTGCCTTAGTAATAGAGGAGATGAAATTACAGTAACTAAGACAGCTAATAAAGGTATAATCATCAAGTCAAATGATGACTATAGTATATCTAACGACATTAATGAAAATGTTGCTGGAATTGCAGCTCAAGCTTTACTAAAAGACATTTCTACTGAATTTGGTTTTGAAATTCAAATAAAGAAAGGTATAAAACCTGGAAGTGGGATTGGTAGTTCTGCTGCTAGTTCAGCTGGAACAGTATTTGCAATTAATCAACTTCTTGATTCACCATATAGTCAATTGGATTTAATTAAATTTTCAATGGAAGGTGAAAAGTTTGTAAGTGACTCATATCATGCAGATAATGTTGCACCAATTATCTTAGGTGGAATTACCTTAGTTAGATCAATTAATGAAATTGATGTTATTAACCTTCCTTCACCAAAAAGCCTAGAAGTTGTTATAATTAGGCCTAACATTGAATTAAAAACTTCAGATTCAAGAAAGGTTGTGAAAAAGAAGATTGAAATTGAAACAATGGTTAAACAATCTGCCAATCTAGGTTCCTTTGTTAGTAGTTTATATAATGAAGATTTTGATCTAATGTCTAGATCAATTGTAGATTTTATTGCAGAACCTAATAGACGTATTTTAATACCAGAATTTGATAACATAATAAAAATATCAAAAATTAATGGTGCAATTGCTTCAGGAATTTCTGGTTCTGGACCCTCAATTTTTTCATTATCAAACGACTCTATTGTCTCTGAAAAAATTTTAAAAGCTACAACTAATCATTATGACAAACTAGGTATTAGTTATGATGGATTTATTTCTAAAATTAATACTACAGGAATAAAAATACTTGAATCAAATTGAAATATATAAGCTTAAATCATAACTCAGCTCCTACTTCATTTAAGAAGGCTGTTATAAATGGATTGGCTCCTGATAAAGGATTATATTTTCCTGAAAAGGATGTCAAACTCTCTAAAAGTTTTATTGAATCATTAAAAAGCCTAGATAACAATGAAATTTGTTATGAGGTTATAAGCAATTATATAGATGATGAAATTCCAAAAAATAAATTATTAGAAATAGTAAATGATACTATATCATTTAAAATTCCTTTAAAAAAAATAGAACAATCAGTTTATTCACTTGAACTATTCCATGGACCAACATTAGCTTTTAAGGATATAGGCGCTAAGTTTATGGCATCCTGTTTAAATTATTTCAAAGATAGCTACACATCAAAAAAAATTACTGTTTTAGTTGCAACATCAGGAGATACTGGTGGAGCTGTAGCTAAAGGTTTTTCGAATACAAAGGATATTGATGTTTGTATTTTATATCCTAAAGGAAAAATCAGTGAGGTTCAAAAAAAACAGATAACAACGAATGGGTCATATGTTACTGCAATTGAAGTAGAAGGGGATTTTGATTTGTGTCAGTCAATGGTTAAAAAAGCATTTAATGATCAGGAAATTAATAGAAAAGTGGCTTTAACTTCAGCAAATTCAATCAATGTTGCCAGATGGCTTCCTCAAATGTTTTATTATTTTTTAGCATATAAAAAAATCAAGAATAATAAAAGAAATATCTTTTCTGTTCCAAGTGGGAACTTTGGAAACATATGCGCAGGAATTCTAGCAAAATCAATGGGCTTACCAATTGATCACTTTATTGCTGCTACTAACATAAATGATACTATTCCTAGATATATTAAGGATGGTATTTTTGAACCTAATAATACTTGTCCTACAATTTCGAATGCTATGGATGTTTCAAACCCAAGTAACTTTGTAAGGATTCAGAAAATATATAACAATGATTTACAAAAAATTAGAAAAAATATATCTGGATTTAGCTATGATGATAAAACAACTAAAGAAGCAATTAAAAAATTATTTACTTCAGAAAACTATCTAACTGATCCACACTCGGCAATTGGTTATCTAGGATTAAAAGAGTATATGATTAATAATGATGATAATTTAAACGGGATATTTATATCTACAGCTCATTCAATAAAATTCAAAGATATTGTTGAGGACACAATTAGTTCAAAAATAAAATATCCAGATTCAATAAAAAAAATTCTAAATAAAGAAAGTAATACCCAATCAATTGAAAGTTACTCTGAGCTGAAAGAAATATTACTTAACAGAAATTAATCATTTATATCTGGAAGTATTAATTGGTTAATTGGGCTATCTAATTTCATGATTTTTTCAATTTCATTTGATGATCTTGGAGCATCTATTGATAGATTTATAGGCTCTGAGTCAGTTATTAAGATATCATCCTCTATTCTCACTCCAATATTCCACCATTTTGGATCACAATCACTGTTTTCAGGTATATATATCCCTGGCTCTACAGTTATAACCATATTCTTTTGTAACGTTCTTGAACCTGGATCATGAACATCTAAACCTATGTGGTGAGAAACTCCATGAGGATAGTATTTTCTGGCTTCTTTGGCATCATTTATAATTCCTAATTTTATTAAGCCCTTTGAAATTATTTCAAGACTCTCAACATAAATATCATTAAAAGTATTTCCAATTATAGCTTTTTTTATTGCCTCTTCTTGAGATTCATAAACTATGTCATAAATTTCTTTTTGTTCTGGAGAGAATTTACCATTTACTGGAATTGTTCTAGTTACGTCAGCTGTGTACCCTCTATATTCAGCTCCAAGATCCATTAGAATTAGTTCATTATCAATATTAATATCCTCATTGGTTACATAATGTAAAATACACGAATTAGCTCCCGCACCTACAATTGAGTTATATCCCTCGTGAGCAGCACCATATTTTCTATAAATAAATTCATGTATACCTTGAACCTCTCTTTCTGTCATTTCTCCATGAATTGCTTTCATAACTTCAATCTGAGCTAAGGAAGAAATTTTGATAGCCTTAGTTAATAGTTTAATTTCTAAAGAATCCTTTGTTTGTCTTAAACTAGACATAATATTATTAACTGAAATATATTTAAATTCTTTTTTTATGTCTCCTAAACCACTTAATTTTTCTTTATCAGCAATAATCTCTAGGAATTTATTTTGAATATCATATAAATCATATTTATCATTTTTAAAATCTCTTACATCATCTCTTACATCCATATTTAATACATTTGAAAAGCTTTGAATTTGGATAGGATCTGTAATAAAATTTGATCTAAGTTTAACTCTATCAAAGCCCATCTTTTTTGCACCCTGTAAACCAAGTCTTCTTCCATCCCACATTTCTCTATATTCATTCTTCTCTCTTACATAAAGTGTTTCATTGAATAATCCATTATCATCTTGTTGATCATCTTTAAATATTACAAGGACACCGTGTGGTTCTCTCCAACCAGATAAATAATAAAAATTAGGATCTTGATGATACATAAAGTCTGTATCATTAGATCTTTTCATTATAGGTGCAGTGAAAAAAAACGCAATACTATTCTGTGGCATTTGGTCTCTAAACTCTTGTCTCTTCTTTTTATGAAATTCTGGACCTAAATCATCAATATATTGTTGACCTGAAAGAATACTTGAAGAGGAAAAAATCAATAATAAAAAAAGAGTATTTTTGAATCTCATAATAATATATTTAGAGATCAAATTAATGAAAAAAACAGTTCTTTTTGATAGACATGAAAAATTAAATGCAAAAATTGTTGAATTTTCTAATTATCTTATGCCTATTAGCTATTCATCTGTTAATGAAGAGCACATACATATCAGAAACGAAGTTGGAGTATTTGATGTTTCTCATATGGGTGAAATTGAAATTTCAGGTTCAAATTCTCTAAATTTTATTCAAAAAATATGTTCTAATGATATATCAAAAATTAACATTGGGAAGGCTCAATATAATTGCTTAACTAATGAATCTGGAGGTATTATTGATGATCTTATAGTTTATAGGCTTGAAGAAAAAAAATACCTACTAGTTGTAAATGCTTCAAATATATCTAAAGATTGGAATTGGATCATTAAACAGAACAGTGAATTTAATTGCTCTATAGTTAATATTTCTGATGAGATGTCACTTCTTGCTGTTCAAGGACCAAAAGCTGAAGAATTATGTCAAAAATTTACTAATGAAGATTTAGCATTAATATCTAATTATTCATTTATTGTTTCCTCATTTGCAGGATTTGAAAATATTATAATTTCAAAAACTGGGTATACTGGTTCAGGTGGTTACGAGTTATATATTCCTAATCATAGTGCAGGCTTTGTTTGGGATGCATTGTTTAGTCAAAAAGAATTTAATTTAAAACCTATTGGTTTAGCAGCTAGAGATACATTAAGAATTGAGATGGGGTATTGTTTATATGGAAATGATATTAATGAAGATACAACTACAGAAGAAGCAAATTTAAGATGGATTACAAAGATTGAAACAAATTTTATAGGTAGTCAAATTATTAATAAGCAGATTCAAAAAGGATGCGATAAAAAATTAATTGGATTTAAGTTAAAAGAAAAATCAATACCAAGAAAAGGTTATGAAATATTTGATGTTGATAATAGATTGATTGGCATGGTTACTTCAGGGACATTTTCACCAATTCTAAAGAAAGGAATTGGACTTGCGCATGTCAATTATATAAATCGCAAAGATGATTTAATATACATTAAGATTAGAAAGAATATTTATCAAGCTGAAATTATAAAAACACCATTTATTTAACTATGGGAAGAGCATTTGAATTTAGAAAAGCCAGAAAAATGAAAAGATGGTCTAATATGGCTAAAACTTTCACTAGGATTGGTAGAGAGATAATAATTGCTGTGAAAGACTCAGGACCTGATCCTTCTACAAATTCAAAATTAAGAGCCATTATTCAGAATGCAAAGGCTGCTAATATGCCTAAAGATAATATTGAAAGAGCTATAAAAAATGCTTCTGAAAAAAGCACAGAAGATTTTAAAGAGATTTTACTGGAGGGTTATGCTCCTCACGGTATCGCAATTCTTGTAGAAGCTGCTACTGACAATAATAATCGAACTGTTGCAAACATTAGAAGTTACTTTAATAAGTGTGATGGTAACCTAGCAACATCAGGGTCAGTTGATTTTTTATTTAATCATTTATGCTTCTTTCAAATAAGAGACGAAGGATTAGATATTGAAGAACTTGAATTAGACTTAATAGACTTTGGAGTTACAGATTTAAGCAAATCAGAAAGCGAAATAAGTATTACAGCAAAATTTGAAAACTTTGGATCTCTTCAAAAAGAATTAGAAAGAAGAAAGTTTGATATTACATCAAGTGAATTTGAAAGAGAAGCAATTACTTTAAAAGACCTTAGTGAGGATGAAATAATTAAAGTAGAGAAACTAATAAATATGATTGATGAAGATGACGATGTTCAAAATGTTTATCATAATATGAAATCTGATAATTAAATTTTATTTCTAACAATTACATCTATAACCATTTTTTCTAGCTCTTTGAAGTCATTGTCAATATTTCCTGTTGGATAATATCCATTGTTAATCTTAACTTCTTTTCTATTATAGTCAAAAGATACCATTAGTATGGGTAATTTTGTTTTTAATGCAATGTAGTAGAAACCTGTCTTCCATTTATTTACTTTTTTTCTTGTTCCTTCTGGAGCAATTGCAAGAATTTCAATTTTATTTGTTTTAAAGAGATTTACAACTGCATCAACAAGGTTTTCATTCCTATTCCTATCAACTGGAATTCCACCAAGAAATTTAAAAAAGAATGATGTGATTGGATTAAATAATTCTTTTTTACCAATAAATTTAATTTTCAAACCAGAATAAGTTCTTATCAAAACAGCTACTATTAAATCAAAGTAACTAGAATGAGGAACAACAGCAATAATATATTTATCATTAATAGGTAAAAACCCCTTAACCTTCCATCCAAGAACTTTATTTAAAATAAACTTTGATAGAATTTTAATCATTTTGTGAATTAAATTTTTCTGCATTTAGAAGATCTTCAGGTGTATCTATAGATATACCATGAAATGAAGTACTAATCATTTTAATTTTTTTTGAATTCTCAACAATTCTATTTCCTTCAAGGCTTTCTATTATTTCAAGTTTTGATCTTTCTAATTTAGAAAAATCAATTAATGAATCTTTTAAAAACGCATATACACCTATATGCCTATTATAATCTTGAACTTTATTTGAACCATAAGGAATTGGTAAACGTGAAAAATAAATAGCATTACTCTTATTGTCAACAATAACCTTAACATTATTTGGATTGTTTATTTCATCAAAAGACTTAAACTTAGTCATTAATGAAGAAATTTGAACATTAGGGTCTTTAAATGAATTTATTAAATCACTAATTGCATCTTTATTAATAAATGGTTCATCACCTTGAAGGTTTACAACGATATGATGATCTATATTAACTGCCGCTTCAGCAATTCTATCAGTTCCTGAAGAATGATTTTTTAAAGATTTAGATACAAGCCCTCCCTCAGATACTATAAGATCTAAAATCTCACTATTAGCACTAACTACATAAACTTCATCGAAAAGCTTGGTGTCTATTGCAGATCTATAAGTTTTGAGTATAATAGGTATTCCATTAATTTTTTTTAGTAATTTATTAGGAAACCTTTCAGACTCAAGCCTAGCGGGAATTAAAGCTATTGTTTTCATTTAAAATATTTTTCTAATATAATTCATTTATATATTGTATCACGAAAAAAAAAAAATTGTAGATTTGTTAGAATCAAAAAATACTGAAATGAATAAAAAACGTGCATTATTTTTCTTTTTATGGTGTCTATCAATCTTTTTTGCAGCACAAATATACAGTTCTATTAATGGACCTATAAAATTTAATAAAGTAAAAAATGAGAGATATACTCAAGTTATTGATAGGTTGAAAGATATAAGGAATGCTCAGATTGCTCATAAAGATGTAACTGGCTTTTACGCTAATAACTTTGATAGCCTAGTAAGTTTTGTCGATAATGGGATCTTTACACTTATCGAAAAAAGAGATTCATCTTATTTAGAGTATAATAGATTATACAGAATCGATATGCTAAAGGAAGTTGAAATCGTTGATACACTTGGTTTTGTTTCAGTAAAAGATTCACTCTTTGGTCAAAATGAATCATACAAGATGATGGCAAAAGTTCCAATTGAAGGAACAGATTCTGAGTTTTCTATTAAAGCAGATATAATTGACAAAAATGGTTATCAGGTTCCTGTATTTGAAGTTAAAGTTACAAAAGATATTGTCCTGTATGATCAAAATAAAGATTTACTAGATCAAGAAAATAAAGTTATTTCGGTTGATGGTGTTAATGGAAGAGAGATTATTTTAGGATCTATGTCTGAGGTAAGTACTAGCGGAAACTGGCCTACTATTTTTGATGCAAAAAACAAAGAGTAACACTAATAAAACATTTGTTTATCAATTTGAATCCTTCTTTCTTATTGAATCAGCAACTGATAATCATAAGTTTTATTTTTCAGATAAGGATTATATCTCAAAATCCAATATTTTTTTTGAAAAACTAAATAAAGATTATGTTGAAGTTATTTATTTAAATTCTCAACCTTCTATTGTTCCCAGTTTATATTTTGAGGAAAAAATTAAGTCTAAATACTTAGATACAAACACAACCGTTTCTAAGTCTATTGTAAATGATACATCAAGAGATAAAAAAATAAAAGTGGTTTATTCAATTTCAGATGAATTAACTCAATTACTAGTTAAAAATAATCTGGAATACTCAAATAACAACTACTTCACTTATTTATACAACTTCTTAGTTAATAGAATTTCAAAATCAGATGGATTTTCATTTTATATAAACCTAAACTACAAATCCTTTGATATAATTATTTTTAATAATAATGAGTTTGTTTTTTTTAATTCTTTCAAGATCAATGATGAAAATGAGTTTTTGTACTATTTGTTCTTTGTTTTAAAGAATTATGAAAGTTCAAATAAAACAGATAAAATTATATTTTTAGGAAAATTTGAAAAATTTAAGGATTACTATGATATAGCTTCAAAGTACTCTGTTATTGATTTCATTGACTTCGCTAATAATTCCTCAATAATTAATGACTCACCATTTTTTTCAATTGTAAATGAGAATTATATCAGGAACTAAAAAAAGCATCTTTATTAGAGCACCGAAAAACCTTCCTGTTAGACCAACTACAGATAAGGTTAAAGAATCTCTTTTTAATATAATTTCAAATAAATTTGATATTCCAGGATTAACTGTATTAGACTTGTTTTCAGGAACAGGAAATATTTCATATGAATTTGCATCTAGAGGCTGTTCTCAGGTAGTATCTGTTGACAACAATCATAATTGTATTAGATTCATTAATAAAACTGCACTAAATTTTGAGTTTGATATTCAAACAAAAAAGATAGACTATAAAGTTTACTTAAAGAATACAAAGAGAAAATTTGATATAATTTTTGCAGATCCTCCTTATAATTTTTCGAATAAACAATACATTGAAATGGTTAATCAGATTAAAGAATTTGATATTCTAAATAATGATGGAGAGATAATAATTGAACATAGTTCAAACATATCCTTATTTGCTTCTAATGAAAAAGTAGAAAAAAGAAAATATGGTTCTTCTGTGTTAACTATTATAAAAAAAGCAAGCCTATAAGCCGGATTCTGTCGAGTCTTATCATTTATCTAGATGTAATATTACTATTACATTCATACCGCCTACCCTTCTACTTAAAACGAGCAATTTTAAAATGTAGATTTACTTGGCGTTTCACCATGCAGAGTTTACAAGATTCCACTACAGCATTACCTGTACATACTTTCTGTTGCACTATTCCTATCTATAAATAGATGACGGGTGTTACCCGCTGCATTGCTCTTTGGTGTCCGGACTTTCCTCTGAATAAACAGCGATAAGTCAGCTTGCACCACAAATATAGTATTTGTTGATAATTTTATTAAAAAAATTATATCATTTGAGAATAATTTTTTCTCAATCTCTATATTTGTTAATAATGAATAAATCCTCAATTTCATCAGCATCTGAATACAGACCAAAGGATTTTAGTGATATGATTGGGCAAGATGCCATAGTCAAAACACTTTCAAATGCTATAAAAAATGATCAAATACCACAAGCTCTTCTCTTTTGTGGACCAAGAGGTGTAGGTAAAACATCATGCGCAAGGATTCTTGCTAAACAGATAAATGATCTAGAGGAGAACTTTGAGTATAATATTTTTGAACTTGACGCAGCATCTAATAATTCTGTTGAAGATATCAGAAATATTACCGATCAAATTAGAATACCTCCTCAAATTGGAAAATATAAAGTTTACATAATAGATGAAGTACACATGCTTTCTAATGCTGCATTTAATGCATTCTTAAAATCATTAGAAGAACCTCCAAAACATGTCGTATTTATTTTAGCAACAACTGAAAAAAATAAAATAATACCAACAATTTTATCTAGATGTCAAATTTATGATTTTAAGAAAGTTGACAGTTCGTCAATTACCAAACTTTTAACTAGTATTTGTAAAGACAAAAAAATTAAATTTGATGAGAATTCATTAGCATTGATAGCTGATAAATCTGATGGTTCAATTAGAGATTCACTCTCAATGTTTGACAGGCTGGTAAGCTTTACTGATTCTAATTTAACAATCGCTGATGTAACATCTAATTTAAATGTTTTAGATTATGATACATATTTTGATCTATCAAGTTTTATCATAAATAAAGATATTCCAGGGATTTTAACAAAATATAATGATATTTTTAATCGTGGTTTTGATGATGTCAATTTTTTAAATGGATTATCTAGACACTTAAGAGAGCTTTTAGTTAGTAAATTAGGTACTTCAGAAAAAATATCTGATTTAAACGATGAACTTAAAACAAAATATTTAGATCAATCAAATAATTTTTTAGATGAAGATCTTATTCTAATGATTCAAATAATTAATGAATGTTTAATAAATTATCAAAAAATAAATGATAAAAGAATTCATATTGAGCTTTGCTTAATGAGAATAACTTCAATTGATAGCATTAAAAAAAAAAATCCTTAATTAAAACTTCAGACATAAAAAGTCTTACAAAAAAGGAAACAAAAGAACTTGTTGATAATAATGAACCTGCTAATAAAAAATTATTTAATTCACCTCATCTTGAAGAAGTATCGTCTTTATCTCTAGCTAGTTTAAGTTTTAAAAATTCAACAGAAGAAATACAAGAGGAAAAATTAGATGATTTACCTTCAGATAATTTCACAGAAAATGATTTTCATATTGTTTGGAAAAAATTCTGTGATATAGAAAAAAATAAAGGAAATAATAATATTCTTTCTCTCTTAAATATGAATAATCCCAGTATTAATGATAATATCATTACAATATCTACAATTAATAAAATGAATTTTAAAGAAGTTAAAGGTTACAAAAGTAGAATTCAAACATTCTTATCAAAGGAGTTAAATAATTACTCAATATCAGTAGATGTTAAATTATCAGAAGAGATTGCTAAAAGTTCTTATCTAGACAGTAAAGACAAACTTGATTTATTAATAAAAGACAATGAAAATATAGGTAAATTAATTACTGAGTTAAAGTTAAGAATCTAACTTACTGCCATTATTTTCATAAAATATTTCATTTATCATCCCATCAACTAAGCCTACTTTAGGTACAAAAATTTTATTAGCTTTAACAAACTCCATGGTTGTTGTGAATATTTTTAAAGCAGGAATTATGACATCAGCTCTATCAGGGTTTAAATCAAACTTCATCATTCTATCTTGGTAATTAAATTCCTTTAAAGTATTTGATAAATCTTTAATAGAAAGATAAGAAATAGGTTTTCCAGATTTTGAACCTGTCATTGATTGAATTTTATTTATGTTTCCACCTGTTGCAAATAATTTAATTTTATCATCATTATCTATGTTAGATTTTAACCAATTTTTTACATCCATTAACATTGAATCATCAACTAAATTATTTAAGAGTCTGACAGTGCCAATTTTAAATGATCTAGATATTTTCTCTTTGTCTTTTCTTAAAATTGAAAATTCAGTGCTTCCTCCTCCAACATCAACATATAAAAAGGTTTTATTAAACTCAATTTTCTCTAGAGAATTACCTTTAGAAATTGTTTTAGCCTCCTTTAAGCCTGTAATGAGTTCTATTTTTAAATCCGTATTCTTTTTTACAATTGATATTACTTCTTTTGAGTTTCTTGATTCTCTGAGTGCTGATGTAGCGTAAATCTTATAATCTTTTACTCCATGGACTTTCATTATATATTTAAAAGATAAGATTGCATTTGTAAGTAGAATGATTTTAGCATTTGAAATTATACCATTTTTGAAAGAATCTTCACCAAGCCTTATTGGTAATCTTATATATGAGTTTTTTTGAAAAACATATTCACCTTCTGAAGAAATAACATAACAAATAAGCATTCTCACAGCATTAGAGCCAATATCAATTGCAGCAATTTTTCTCAATTTAATATATTTTTTTTTTAAAATAAGTGTAGGTATCTAACTGTGATCTAATGGTTGTATTTGAATTATTAACAAATTCATTTTGAGAGTCATGGTTAATTAGTCTAGTTTTAACATTATCATTATCACTAATGTAAAGAGTTTTTAAAATTTGCTGTTTAAGATTCTCTTGATAAATTGGACAAGCAACTTCAACACGTTTATCAATATTTCTTGTCATTAAATCAGCAGAAGATATATAGACTTTTGTTTTACCGCCATTTTCAAATACATAAACTCTAGAATGTTCAAGATATTTATCTACAACACTTTTAACCTCAATATTTTCACTTAGACCAATTTTGGCTGGTATTAAACAGCATATTCCTCTAACTAATAATTTTATTTTTACACCTGAATTACTAGCCTCGTAGAGTTTATCAACAAACTTATGGCTTGTAAAGCTATTCAATTTAAGTATGATCTTAGCTTTTAATCCTTTCTTAGCATTTGAAATTTCATTATCTATAAGTTCAAAAAGTTTTTTAGAAGTCTGATGAGGAGAAACAATTAGATGCTTATAGTCATGTATTTTATAATTAGCTTTAAGAAAATCAAAAACTTTATGAACTTCTTTTAATATTTTTTGATTTGAAGTGAATAGTGTGAAATCTGAATATATTTTAGCTGTAGATTCATTAAAATTTCCTGTACTAATAAACCCATAGTATCTTTTTTTATTACCCTTAAATCTTTCAATTAAACATATTTTTGAATGAACTTTTAAACCTTTAACTCCAAAAATTAAATCTACGCCTGCTGCTTTTAATTGTTGGGATACCTTAATATTGTTTTCTTCATCAAATCTAGCTTGAAGTTCGATTTGAACTAATACTTTTTTACCATTTTTTGCAGCATTAATAAGAGAGCTTATAACATTAGATTTTTTTGATAGTCTGTATAAAGTAATTTTAATTGACTTAACACTTGGATCTATTGCAGACTGCCTTAAAATAGATACTAAATAAGAAAACGAATGATATGGAGTATACATTAAAAAATCCTTCTCTGATATTTGATCTAATAGGTTAGATTCAATTTTTAAACCATTTATATCTAATGGTTTTTCTTTTGGATATAACAAGTCAGATCTTCTTAAATCTGGAAAATTCATGTAATCACTTCTGTGATGATATTTACCTCCAGGTATCAAACTGTCATAAGAGGAAATTTTAATTTTTTTAATTAAATAACTTAAAGTTGAACTAGAGATATTTTTATCATAAACTAGCCTAACTGGGTTACTAATTTTTCTCTTATTAACGTATTCTTGAATTTTTTTAATATAACTCTTAGATAAATCAATATCATCTAAGTCAAACTCTGCATCTCTAGTAATTTTAAGCATATTAGCTTCAATACTAGAGTAGTTAAAAAAACTAAATATAATATCTAAATGATATCTAATTATATCATCTATAAGCATAATGTACTGTTTATCACCTTTTTTAGGAAGTACAACAAACCTACTTATATCCCTAGGTATTTCTACCAATGCATAGATATTTTTATCATCTGTAAGTTTAATGTTAGTTATTAGAAATGCCTTATTATCATTAAAATCATGAAGTTTGTTATTTGACAATATTACAGTAACTAAAGAAGGACTAACTTTTCTAATAAAAAAATCCTTTAAAAATTCTTTTTGAGACTCCAACACCTCGTTTTCATTAATAAAAACTATATTTTCACTTTTTAATGATTTTTCAATTGACTCTAGAATTAATGAACTTTTTGACTGAAGGTTTATAACCTTAGAAGTAATTTGATCCAAAAGATTTTTAGCAGCTATATGATCTTTACTGTTTTTTGAAGTTGGTTTTGTATCAGCTATTCTTTTAACAGTTGCATATCTAACTTGAAAAAATTCATCTAAATTATTTGAAAAAATTCCTATAAACCTTAATCTTTCTAGTATTGGGACCTCTTTATTAGAAGCTTCCTGAAGAACTCGTGCATTAAAGTCTAGCCAACTTAGCTCTCTATTTATATATCTAGGTTCCACTTTTTAAATTATTTGTATAAGAAGTTGGTTTTAAATTTAAAATATCAGACCATGAATTAGAATTAAACTTCATAGAAAACCATCTCGCAGTTGGTAAATTTAAAATTTTATTTTCGTAAAAATAATTTGAAATTTCAGTATATGCAGGATTATGACCAACTAAAACAACCTCAGAATATTTATTTTCAATTTTATTTATAAAATTAAGTACTTCATTAAACTTAAAAGTATATAAGTCTTCACAAACACTAATCCTATTAGAATTGATAGATAAACATCTAGTTAAAATTAAAGAAGTATGAATAGCTCTAGCGGCAGAACTTGAAAATATTATATCAGAGTTAACAAACTGAGCTTTTGATAATTCTGCTACTTTTTTAATTTTTACAACCCCAGAATTATTTAATGGTCTATCTATATCGTCTAAATTATAATCCCATGAAGATTTTGAATGTCTTAAAAAGGTAATTTTTTTCATCTAAGGAGACAAAAGATTATGTTGCCATTTATCATCAATTAATTTTGATACAACCCTATTATGAAGTCTATTTTCTCTTCCTTGCCAAAATTCAATTTCATGAATAAATATTTCAATTCCTCCCCAATGAGAAGGTCTTACAAGGTTTGAATTATTATTTTTTTCTAAGAATTTGGCATGTCTATCTAATAACTCATCATAAGTTGAAATAATTTGACTTTGATTTGAAACAATTGCACTTACTTGACTAGTGAAAGGTCTCGATTTAAAATATTTATCTGAATAATTTTCTGATGTTTTCTTAGCAATTCCCTTAAAAATCACTTGTCTTTCTAATGGTGCCCAATAAAAGGATGCACAAATATTTGGGTTTTCATTTATAGCCTTCCCCTTTTTACTTTGATAGTTTGTAAAAAATATTAAACTTCTATCTCTAATCTCCTTAAGTAAAACAACCCTTGAAGAAGGAAAATTATTATTATCACTTGTAGAAACGGTCATAGCATTTGATTCAATTATTTCATCAGATTTTTCTGCATCCCTAAACCACTTTTTAAAAAAATTCATAGGGTTATCTCCTAATTCATCTATACTTAAGGAATCCTTATCGTAAAATTTTCTATGGTTAAATAATTTCATTATTCATTAATTGAAAAATTCATTTTTGATGCAAGCAAATAAATTATAGCCATTCTTATTGCAACACCATTTTCTACTTGATCTAAAATAAGAGAATTATTTGATTCAACAACGTCGGAAGTAATCTCAACACCCCTATTAATTGGTCCAGGATGAAGAATCAGTATATCTTTTTTGATTTTATTTAATTTATTAACATCTAAACCAAAAAGCATTGAATACTCTCTATTATCGGGAAAATAGGATTTAAGCATTCTCTCACGTTGAACTCTAAGAACATTTACAGCATCACACCATTTTAATGCTTTAACAACATCAGTTTCAATTGTTACATTAAGCTTTTCTATATCTTTAGGGAGAAGACTCAAAGGACAAGATAATTTTACATTTGCACCTAATAGATTAAGTGCATATATATTTGATAAAGCAACTCTAGAGTGGATAATATCACCAACAATTAAAATATTCTTACCCTTTAGATCTTTTAGGTTTTCATATAATGAAAATGAATCTAATAAAGCTTGAGTAGGATGTTCATGAGCTCCATCTCCTGCATTTATAATACATGAATTAGTTTGATGAGATAATAGTAATGAAGATCCTGGATTAGGATGTCTTAAAACTATCATATCAACTTTCATAGCAAGTATATTATTAACTGTATCAATTAATGATTCACCTTTTTTAACTGATGAAGAGGAACTTGAAAAGTTAATTATGTCTGCTCCTAATCTTTTTTCTGCTAATTCAAACGATATTTTGGTTCTAGTACTATTTTCGAAAAATAAGTTAGCAATTGTAATATCACGTAATGTTGGAACCTTTTTTATTGGTCTATTTATCACTTCTTTAAAATGAGATGCAGTCTTAAATATTAGACTTATGTCATTTTTATTTAAAGACTTAATACCTAAAAGATGGTCAACACTTAGTTTATTCATTTAACTCTCAATATATATAACGTTTTCTTTTAATTTTTCACCCCATAAAACCTTTACTCTATCGCCTTTAAAAGTATCAATTTTAGCACCACAATAATTAGCTTCAATAGGAATTTCTCTTTTAAATCTTCTGTCTATTAAAACAAGAAGTTCAATTGACTTTGGTCTTCCGTAAGTATCGATAGATGACATAGCTGCCTTTATACTTCTTCCAGTAAATAAGACATCATCAATTAAAACAACATTTTTATTTTCAATTGAAAAATCAATTTTTGTTGAACTTGCAGAGAGTGTTTTCTCAGACCTTCTAAAATCATCTCTGAAAAAAGTATAATCTAGAATACCGCTTTTAATTTTAATATTAGGATGATCTCTTTTAAAGACTTCTAAAATTTTATCAATTAAAAAAATACCTCTTGGTTGTAATCCTAATAATACTGTGTCATGAAAGTCTTTATGATTTTCAATTAATTCATAAACAAGCCTACTTAGGATTATTTCAATTTTTTTTGAATCTAAGAGGATTTTATTTGGCATGATCTTAAGTTATTACAAAAATATAAATTTTAAATTTTAAGTATAGGATAAAAAAAAATCCTCAAAAATTGAGGATTTAAAAATTTATTCTTCATCTTTTTTCTTGGATTTCTTTTCCTTGACTTTTTCTTCAACAATTTCTTCAGGAGATGAATTATTATGAGTTTGCATGTGAGACACAACAACTCTTTTAAATTCTTTACTAAACTCTATTACTATGAATTCAGCAGTGTCTCCTTCAACTAATTTAGAGCCATCTTTTTTATCTAGATGTCTAGTAGGGCAAAAAGCCGAGATATCCTCATTAAAGTTTATAATAGCTCCTTTTTCTATGACTTCAGAAATTTCAGATTTGTGAATAGTATCCAAAGCAAAATCTTTTTCATAAACATCCCATGGATTTGGTTTAGTCTGTTTATGACCTAAACTAAGTTTTCTTCCATCTACATCTAAATCAAGTATGACTACTTCAATTTTATCTTCAAGAGATAGGAACTCAGAAGGATGCTTTATTTTTTTCGTCCATGAAAGATCAGAAATATAAATCAAACCATCAATACCTTCTTCAAGTTCAATAAAGACTCCAAAATTTGTGAAATTTCTAACAGAACCTGTATGATTTGAGCCTATTGGGAATTTCTTTGTAATATCTGTCCATGGATCCTCAGATAATTGTTTCATACCTAAAGACATCTTTCTAGATTCTCTGTCAAGGTTAAGTACAATCGCTTCAATGTTATCTCCAACATTTACAAAGTCTTGAGCACTTCTAAGATGAGTTGACCATGACATCTCAGAGACATGAACTAACCCTTCGATACCTTCATCTATTTCAATAAAAGCACCATAATCAGCTATTACAACAACTTTACCTGTAACTTTCGATCCTTCTTTAACATCATCGCCTAGCTTATCCCATGGATGTTGAGTTAATTGTTTAAGTCCAAGTTGAATCTTTGATTTATCATCATCAAAGTCTAAAATAACTACTTTAATAGTTTGATCAAGTTCAAGAATTTCACTTGGATGATTTATTCTACTCCATGATAAGTCAGTTATATGAATAAGACCATCAACACCACCTAGGTCAATAAATACACCATAAGATGTCATATTTTTTACTGTACCTTCTAAAACCTGACCTTTTTCAAGTTGACTAATTATACCCTTTTTCTGTTCTTCAATATCTGCTTCAATAAGAGCTTTATGAGAAACAACTACATTCTTAAATTCATGATTGATTTTAACTACTTTAAAATCCATGTTTTTATTAGTATACTGATCATAATCCCTGATAGGTTTTACATCAATCTGAGATCCTGGCAAGAATGCTTCAATTCCAAAAACATCTACAATCATACCACCTTTTGTTCTGCACTTAACAAAGCCTTGAACGATATCTCCATTGTCATGAGCTTCATTAACTCTATCCCAAGCTTTAATTACTCTAGCTTTTCTATGAGATAAAACTAATTGGCCTGACTTATCTTCTCTAGTATCAACTATAACTTCAACCTTATCACCAATCTTAAGATCAGGATTATATCTAAACTCATTTTTTGAAATCACTCCCTCTGACTTCGCATTAATATCAATTATAATGTCTTTGTCGGTTAAATGAATAACTTCTCCTTCAATTATATTATCATCAGATGTGTCAACAAAGTTTTTTTCGACAAGTTTTTCAAATTCCTTAATTTGCTTGTCATCAAGTTCATCTATTCCCTCTTGGTACTGATGCCAATTGAAGTTTGTTAAAAAATCATCTTGAGGTTCAGCCTTTTTTTTGGCTTTAGCGGGAGAAGTTTTAACTGACTTTTCCGTCTCCTCTATATTAGTATTTGCAGTATTTTCTTCACTCATAGTGCGCAAAAATATAATTAATTAAGTTATTGGCAAAGTTAAGTTCAGTTTTTTATCTACTAAGATTTTATTTTAGAAAGTATTTTCTCAAAAACCTGCTCAATAGTAAGAAGTGTAACGTCTATTTCAAAGGCATCATCAGCTTTTTTAAGAGGTGCAATTTTTCTTGTAGAATCAGTATTATCTCTTAATATAATTTCTTCCTCTATAGATTCTAATTTAACTGATTTATCGTTAATCTGCTTATGGCGTCTTTCTGCCCTTATTTTTGGATCTGCTAGAAGAAAAAATTTAAATGTAGCATTTGGGAAAACTACTGTTCCTATATCTCTTCCATCTATAACAAGTGAATTAGATCTTGCTGAACTCCTTAATTGTTCATAAACAAAATCTCTTATTTCAGGTTTCTTTGCAAAATTACTGACATTTACAGAAACCTTAAAACCTCTAATTTTCTGCGTTACATCATTACCATTAAGATAAATACTTAGTTTTTTATCTTTATATACCTGCTCAATAGAGATTTGATTTAAAATACTTTGACTAATATTATCATTTGAGTTAATATTATTTTGAATAAGATATAGTGTTATTGCCCTGTAGTAAGCACCTGAATCTCGATAATTATAATCAAAATTTTCAGCAATTTTTTTAGCTTGAGTGCTTTTTCCTGTTGAAGCTTCTCCGTCAATAGCAATAATTACTGGGTCCAAATCAAATTACTTTATGGTTTAAAACTTTCCTGTTTGTCATGGCATTATCAATAACTTCAGTCATTGAATCAACATAAATAAACTTTACTCCTTTAAGATATTTTTGATTAATTTCTTCAATATCTTTTTTATTATATGAACTTAGAATAATTTCTTTAATATTAGCTCTTTTAGCAGCTAAAATCTTCTCTTTAATACCACCAACAGGTAATACTTTTCCTCTTAGGGTAATCTCACCAGTCATAGCAATGTTCTTTTTTACTCTTTTTTGTGAAAATAATGAAACCAGAGAAGTTAAAATAGTTATACCAGCACTTGGACCATCTTTTGGAGTTGCTCCTTCAGGAACATGAATATGTATATTATATTTTGAGTAATCTAGGTCTTTGGTAACTCCAAGTATTTTATGGTTAGATTTTATATACTCAAGAGCGATTATAGCTGACTCTTTCATGATTTTACCTAAGTTTCCAGTAATTGAAAGATCTCCTTTTCCATCTGAAATAGATGATTCAATAAATAATATTTCACCACCAACAGAAGTCCATGCTAACCCGGTAACAACTCCTGCCACTGAATTGTTTTCATATTTATCTCTAAAGAATTTTTTAGGACCAAGAACATTTTTTAGATAATTAATATCTGAAGTATCGTTAAGTTTAGATTTAGAAACTATGTTTTTTGCTCTATTTCTTATTAATTTTGCAATCTGTTTTTCTAAACTTCTAACGCCAGACTCCCTTGTATAGCCACTTATGATATCCTTTATTGTTTGATTATTAATTTTAAAATCATTAATCTTCATTCCATGGTCTAATAGTTGTTTTTTAATCAAGAATTTTGAAGCAATTGAGGATTTTTCTTCTGTTGTATAACCTGATACATTTATCAACTCCATCCTATCCAATAATGCTGGGTGCATTGATGATAAGTTATTAGCAGTAGCTATAAACATAACTTTTGAAAGATCATATCCGATTTCCAAGAAGTTATCATGAAAAGAATTGTTCTGTTCTGGATCTAATAACTCCAATAATGCTGAACTAGGATCACCTTGAGATCCACTGGAGATTTTATCTATTTCATCTAGTACGAATACTGGGTTTGAAGTACCTGATTTTCTGATACTTTGAATAATCCTACCTGGCATTGCACCTATATATGTTTTTCTATGTCCTCTAATTTCAGCCTCATCTCTTAATCCCCCAAGAGACACTCTTACATATTCTCTATTAATTGATTTTGCAATAGATTTACCTAATGAAGTTTTTCCAACTCCAGGAGGTCCATACAAGCAAAGTATAGGAGATTTCATATCACTTCTTAGTTTAAGAACTGCTAGATATTCAATAATTCTTTTTTTGACATCTTCAAGTCCAAAATGATCTCTGTCTAAAATCTTTTGAGCTTTGGTTAGATCAAAATTATCTTCAGAAAATTTTTCCCAAGGCAAATCAACTAATAAATCGAGATAATTTCTTTGAACAGAATATTCAGCTACCTGAGAATTCATTCTCTTTAGCTTAGACAGCTCTTTATCAAAATGGACTTTAGTTTCGTTATTCCACTCCTTGTTTTTTGATTTATTAATTAGCTCCTGTACATCTTCTTGATATGAATTCTCTCCAAGTTCTTCCTGAATAGTCTTCATCTGCTGCTGAAGATAATATTCACGTTGTTGTTGATCTAAGTCATTTTTAACCTTAGATTGAATATCATTTTTTAATGCAAGTTTCTCGTATTCAACATTTAGAAACTTTAAACATTTAAGAGCTCTTTTTTCAACACTTATACTTGAAAGTAGTTCCTGCTTATCTTTTACAGTTATATTCATATTAGAACAAACAAAGTTTATTAAAAATGTTGAGCTATGAATATTTTTAATAGCAAATGAAGCTTCAGAAGGAATATTAGGATTTTCCTTAATTATCTTTAGAGCTATATCTTTAATTGCATCTATTGTAGCTAAAAAATTACTATCTGATTTTTTTTGACTCTTATCTGAAACCGGATCTATGGTTGCTTGGATATATGGATCTGTTTTAACTACAGATTTTATTTTAAATCTTTTTTTACCTTGGATTATAACTGTTGTATTTCCATCCGGCATTTTTAAAACTCTTAATATTTTAGCCACAGTTCCAATACCATAGATATTCTCAATAGTTGGGTTCTCTATTTTAGAATTTTTTTGGGCTACAACACCAATTAGTTTATTTGATTTGTTTGCATCATTAATCAATTTGATTGACTTGTCTCTACCAGCATTTATTGGAATTACAACACCTGGAAACAAAACAGTGTTTGTTAATGGAAGTATAGGTAGGACCTCTGGAAGACTCTCTTTCTCTAGTGCTTCTTCATCCTCAGATGTCATTAATGGAATGAATTCTGATTCTTCACCAAGATCATCAAATGACATTTTGTCTATATTATTAAAAATGATACTCATAAGATATAATTACAGTCATTTTGTCATAAACTAAAAACAATTAAATATTAATTGCTCAGCTACAACTATTACATATATATAAAGACAAAAGCTATGCCAACTTGTTTTTATCTATTCGTGGAACTCTCGTAAGTAAAATTGCTCCTAGGAAAAAGAAGAACATAAATATTATCACAGAAAATCGAACAGAACCTGTAACCTGGGCAGCTATAGCATAAAAAAGCATACCAAATACAATTCCAATTTTTTCTGTAACGTCATAGAAACTAAAAAATGAAGTTGTATCATTAGTATCTGGAATAAATAAAGAAAATGTGGCTCTAGCAACTGGCTGAGTACCTCCCATTAAAAGACCAACAAGTCCAGCAATCATATAAAACTCATTAGGTGTATTTATATAATATGCATATAAACAAACTGCACCCCAGAGAAAGATTGCAAAAGTCAATACAATAACATTTCCAAATTTTTGTGCTAATCTACTAAATATGAATGCACCAGCTATAGCTACAATCTGTATAAGTAAAATACTAATAATAAGACCTGATGTTTGATCAGAACCAGTCCAATCAATTTCATTTACACCGAAATATGAAGCTATGTATAAAACTGTTTGTAAAGAGAATGAAAAAACAAAAAATGCTATTAGAAACCTGGTAAATCTTTTACTTGATCTAATAATTTTATATACATTTTTCAATTCTTTAAATCCATTCCAAATAATATTTTTTGGAATTTTAACTCCTCTGTTTCCTTTAGGTAGATGATAAAATGAATATTGACTGAATCCTAACCACCATAGTCCAACTATTGCGAAAGAAGACTTCATTGCAATTATTTCTGATTCAAAACCAAATGACTCATAAAAATTGATCATAATAAGATTGATAAGAAGAAGGATAACACTTCCAATATACCCCATTGTATAGCCTTTAGCACTTACGATATTTGTTTGGTTTGGATACGTAATATCTCTTAAGTATGAATTATAATAAACTAGGCTTCCCCAAAAACCAATCAAAGTAAGTGTGTAAAAGATCAAACTTATTTCAATTGTTTCAAGCTCAAACCAATATAAGCCAATACATGATAAGGAGCCTAGGTAAACAAAAAACTTCATGAATATTTTCTTATTTCCAATATAATCAGCAACTCCACTTAAAAGTGGAGAGAGAAATGCAATTAATAGAAATGAAAAAGCAGATACTAAGCTAATAAGAGTGTCTTTATTAATTTCAGCATTGAATAATATTATAGAATTAGTTTGAGAAAAGACATATTGAGAATAATAAATTGGAAAAACCGCAGATGATATTACTAGTGAATAAACTGAATTAGCCCAGTCATAAAGTGTCCATGCTCCAATTAGCTTTTTACTTCCTCTTGGATGATCGGTTTTTTTATTAAACATAAATTTAAATGATTCTCAAATTAAGTAAATAAATCAAAAGATATATATATTTGTCAAAAATAATTGATGTTTAAAAAATTACATTTATTTGGAGTTTTAATTTTTAGCTTTAGTTTTCTAAATTGTCAAACTTCAACAAATATTGAAGAACCAAAAATAACTTTTAAAGTGAGTAAAACAGATAAAGAATGGAAAGAAGACCTTTCCCCTGAAGAATATGAAATTCTAAGAAATAAAGGAACTGAGAGACCAAATACAGGTATATACAATATGCACTTTGAAGAAGGTGTTTATGCTTGTAAAGGATGTGGACAAGCCCTTTTTAAAAGTAATAATAAGTTTATGTCTGATTGTGGATGGCCTAGCTATGAAAGTGCTATTCCTGGTGCTATTACATATATAAAAGACACAAGTTTAGGAATGATTAGAACAGAGATATTATGTTCTAATTGTGGTGGACACCAAGGTCATGTTTTTGATGATGGTCCAACTGCTACAGGTAAAAGATATTGTGTGAATTCTGCAAGTATTAATTTTATAAATAATAAAAATGAGTAAAAAATATGATTTAGTTGTTCTAGGTAGCGGTCCTGGGGGTTATGTAACTGCCATAAGAGCCTCTCAGTTAGGCTTAAAAACTGCTGTTATTGAAAAAGAAAGTCTGGGTGGTGTTTGCCTTAATTGGGGATGTATACCAACTAAAGCATTATTGAAATCAGCCCAAGTATTTGAGTATCTAAAAAAGGCTGATACATATGGTTTAAAAATTAAAGATTTTGATAAAGATTTTGACTCTGTTGTAAAAAGAAGTAGAAGTGTAGCAGATGGTATGAGCAAGGGTGTTAACTTCTTAATGAAAAAAAATAAAATTGATGTAATTAATGGATATGGTAAGATTCTTCCAAATAAAACTATATCTGTTGAAGATGAGGGAAAGATTGAAAATTATGAAGCAGATAATATTATAATTGCAACTGGGGGAAGATCAAGAGTTATTGAATCAATTCCTCAAGATGGTAAAAAAATAATTGGCTATAGAGAAGCTATGACTCTTCAAAAACAACCTAAAAAAATGATAATAGTTGGATCTGGAGCTATAGGTATTGAATTTGCATACTTCTATAATTCTATGGGAACTGAGGTTAAAGTAGTTGAATATATGGACAGAGTTTTACCTGTCGAAGATAAAGATATCTCAAATCAATTAAATAAAACCTTTAGAAAATCAGGAATTGAAATCCTTACTAATTCAGAAGTAATTTCATCAGATACAAAAGGGAAAGGCGTTAAAGTTCAGATTAAGTCTAAAGGACAGATTTCTGAACATGAAGCAGATATTGTTCTCTCTGCAGTTGGTGTAAAAAGTAATATTGAAAATATTGGACTTGAAGAGGTTGGAATTGCAGTTGATAAAGACAAAATAATTGTTGATGAATACTACAAAACTAATATTCCTGGTTACTATGCCATTGGTGATGTAACTTCAGGACAAGCACTTGCTCATGTAGCTTCAGCTGAGGGTATTCTGTGTGTAGAGAAAATTGCCAATCACGACGTTGAACCTATAGATTATGAAAACATACCTGGTTGTACTTATTGTGCTCCAGAAGTTGCTTCTGTAGGCTTAACAGAAGAAAAAGCTATTGAAAAGGGGTATAGTATAAAAGTTGGTAAATTTCCATTTACAGCTTCTGGAAAGGCTCAAGCATCAGGACATTCAGATGGTTTCGTTAAAGTAATTTTTGATGAAAAGTATGGAGAGTGGCTAGGATGTCATATGATTGGAGCTGGAGTAACTGACATGATTGCTGAGGCCGTTTTAGGTAGAAAACTTGAAACTACAGGTAAAGAGATATTAAAATCAGTTCATCCTCATCCTACAATGAGTGAAGCTCTAATGGAAGCTGTAGCGGATGCATATGATGAAGTAATACATCTTTAGTTGATTAAACTCTCAACTGCTAGTCTATAACTATCTAAACCAAAACCTATAATTATTCCGTTTACAACAGGAGACAAGAAAGAGTTGTGTCTATATTCTTCTCTAGAATATGTATTCGAAATATGCACCTCAATAACTTTACAATCTATTGATTTAACAGCGTCAGCAATTCCAACAGAGGTATGAGTGTAAGCTGCAGCATTTAATACAATTCCGTCACAATCTTTAGATTCATGAATATGATTAATGAGTTCACCTTCAATATTTGATTGAAAATAATCAAATGTAATTTTAGGGAAAGAAGCTTTAAGTGAATCTAGATATGAGTCAAAATTCTGACTGCCATATATATCAGTTTCTCTAGTTCCTAGAAGATTCAAATTAGGTCCATTAATTATCGTTATTTTCATATATTATAAAGGTAACGCATAAAGACTAATTAAAAAATTAAAATGAATTGGGATTCTAGCTTTGAAAATTTTAAAAATTATCTAAAATTAGAAAGAGGGTTGAGTGATAACTCTATTAAAAGCTATGATTTTGATCTTAATTTATTTAAAAAATTTTTGGATTTAAATCAAATCAAAGATACTCCTCTTAACTGTAAAACTGAGACTATAAAAAATTATCTATATAAAAACTTATCAGATAAAAAATCAAGAAGTCAGGCAAGAAGTATATCCGCTTTAAAAAGTTTTTTTAATTATTTAATTTTTGAACAACTAATTAAAGATTCTCCTATCTCAAATATTGAAGCTCCCAAACTAGAGAAAAAGCTCCCCCAAGTATTATCAGAAGAGGAGATTAGCAAACTAATAAAATCAATTGATCTAAATCACGGATTTGGCCAAAGAAATAAAACAATAATAGAAGTTTTATATGGAACAGGGATACGAGTAAGTGAGTTGGTGAATTTAAAATTATCAAATATATTTTTCAAAGAAAATATTCTAAAAGTAAATGGAAAAGGAGATAAAGAAAGGTTTGTGCCGTTAGGGAAAATTGCTTCGGATGAAATTAAAGCATATATAAAACTAAGAGATAATTTAAAGATTGATTTAAAATTTACAGATATCTTATTTCTTAACAGATATGGAAGAGGGCTAACTAGGTCTATGATCTTTAAAATAATAACGGATGCTTCAAAAAGTATTAAATTAGAAAAGAAAATAAGTCCACATACATTAAGACATTCATTTGCAACTCATTTGCTTAAAAATGGTGCAGACTTAAGAACAATTCAGTTAATTCTTGGTCATGAGAGTATAACAACTACTGAGATATATACGCATCTAGACACTTTTCATCTAGAAGAGGTTTTAAAAAAATATCATCCAAGAGGAAAATAGGTCATTAAGTATAACCCATAGGAGAATGAAAAAGTCTAAAACAAGACTACTCTTTCATTAATCGGAATCCTTCACCATGAACATTAATAATTTTTAGAGAAACATCTTTATCAAGATATTTTCTGAGCTTAGCAATATAAACATCCATGCTTCTTGAAGTGAAATAATTAGCATCTCTCCATATCTTATTTAAAGCAATATCTCTAGGAAGAAGATCATCAAAATTAAGAACTAGCATTTTAAGCAATTGGTTTTCTTTTGGAGACAACTTGTAGGAATCACCATCCTTATGAGTTAAAATACGAAGCTTTGAATTGAAATTAAACTCACCAAATTCAAACTCAAATGTATCAGTTTCCTGAGTGCTTACATTGGGTTTCCTATTTAAAATAGATTTAATTTTAGCTAATAGTATTTCAGAATCAAAAGGTTTTGTTAAGTAATCATCAGCACCAATTTTATAACCTTTTAAAACATCATCTTTTAAATTTTTAGCAGTTAAAAAAATTAATGGAATAAGTTCATTTACTTCCCTTATTTCTTTAGCTAAGGTCAAGCCATCTTTAAATGGCATCATTATATCAAGAATGCATAAATCAAAATCAGATCTATTAAATTTTTCAAATCCCTCTATACCATTAACAGCAAGAGACACTTCATAGTTATTTATAGTTAAATAATCTTTTAAGATTCTTCCAAAATTTGGATCATCTTCTACTAATAAGATTCTTTTATTTGATTTCATATTAAATATTTTTAAGAGTTATATAAAACTTTGTTCCTGTACCTTTTTTACTTTCTAATGAAATTTTTCCATCATGAAAGTCAATAATTTTCTTAACATAGGATAATCCAAGACCATGACCTTTTATATTATGAATGTCACCATTATGTTCTCTATAGAATTTTTCGAAAATCATTTTTTGAGTGTTCTTATCCATCCCTATTCCATTATCTTCAAAGCATAATATAATATCTTTGTTTGAGTTTGTAGATGAGATTATTATCTGTGGATTTTCTTTAGAATATTTTACTGCATTATCTAGAATATTGATAATAATGTTTTCTAAATGATTACTATTTCCATTAATGTTAAATCTTTGTGCCTTGAGAGATAATTTAATTGATCCTTTTTTACTTTCAACTATTAATTTCACATGCTCTATAGCATCTTCTATTACTTCATGAATATTTGTCTCTTCCATATCAAAAGGGTTAGAACTCTTCTCTAGCTGAGATATTCTAAGAATATTTTCAACTTGTGATAACATTCTAGAGTTTTCTTCTCTAATCATTGCCAAGTAGGAAATAAACTTATCATTTAAATTGTTTTTAGAACTTGAGATTGCATCAAGAGCTAAATTTATAGTTGCTATAGGTGTTTTAAACTCATGAGATATATTATTAATAAAATCATTTTTAATCTCAGATAATTTTTTTTGTCTAATAATTTGATAAAGTGCACTGGTTGAAATGACTACAATGACTAGAGTAAGCATGAAAGAAAGAGTAGCAACACCTATTATGCTTGAAAGAACATATTCTTGCTTTTCAGGAAATGATACAATTAAATTATATGGAACGGGACCGGATCTATCATATAAAAACGGAATAGAATATTTTGGGCCAGTCTGAACTTCTAGATAATTATTCGATTTAACCTTAGTTGAAAGACCATTACTGTATATACCAAACTCATATGGAGTAACAATATTTCTATCATTGAATCCTTGATTTAATAAGATTTGAATCTCACGAGAAGTAGTTCTTTTATGTATGGGAAGGGAGGATGCATATTCTTGAAATGCTGCTTTATATTTCTCAAATTTGAATAAATCTATGTCTTCAACACTTTTCAACTTTGATATAGATGCGTTTAATCTATTTTCTCTTCTATCGAAAATATTTTTATTTACTATAGTTGTTTTTACAGCCTTATAATCTTTAAGATCGTCATCACCATACCTGTTTGAAAGATTATCAGGTAAATTTATATTATAGTCTTCTTCAAGAATTCCGTATGCAAAAAAAGTAGAAAGATTGGATGATTGGTCTTCATCTAAAAATAAAAATACATCAGTAAAATTTGATTCATCAGGAGTTCCTAAAGAATCGATTAATAATTGATAGGTAAACACATAATCATTCAGCTCTCTACTTTGAATTTCATCAACGACTTCTCTAAGAGTTCTATTAACAGCTAGTGAGAACTCTTCTTCTTTAGTTTGCCACGCAGAATATATCCAATAGCCTTGCATTAAAATAATACCAATTAAAGAAAATGACATTAATAAAACTAAAGATGTATAAAGCTTCTTATTCATTTATATAAAATTCACATTTTTAAAATTAAAATTTCTTAATGAAATGTTAATATCTGTTGTTTAGGCTATTAGATCAAGGTGAATACTTAAAACTTTATCTTCTAAATCTTCCTTGTTTTCATTTCTAATTACATAATCACACTTATCAATAATTAAATTTTCATCTAGCTGATTATTAATTCTTTTCATTACTTCTTCTCTAGAAATGTTATCTCTATTTATAACTCTTTCAATTCTGATTTCTAAAGGTGATTGAATAAAAATAATTTTATCATAATTATTCTCAGATTTAGTTTCAAAAATAATTGCAGCCTCTTTAACTATATAATCTTCATTATTTGAATTTAAAAATAGTTTAAAGTCTTTAGCAACTACTGGATGAATGATAGAATTAAGTAATTTAAGTTTCTCTGTATCTTCAAAAACAATTTTGGATAACTTTTTAGAGTTTAATTGACCTTTATCATAAATATTTTCTCCAAAAGAGGACTTTATTAAATTGATTAAATAAGGGTCAGTATTAACCAATTTTTTAGCAGACTCGTCTGCACTGTAAGTTTTTACTCCTAAAATTTTAAAAAGTTCTAAAACAGTAGATTTTCCAGATCCAATTCCTCCGGTTAATCCAATGATTTTCATTTTGAATTTAATTTATCAATAATTTCTTGACTAACTCCAACGTTAGAAAATCCACCATCATTAAATATATTTTGCAGTGTCACTCTTTTTGTATAGTCAGAGAAGAGAGATACTGTAAGATTTGCACAATCTTCGGCAGTTGCATTTCCAAGAGGTGAAGTTAATTGAGCATAATTTAGAAAATCATCAAGACCTTTGACTCCTTTCCCAGCAGTTGTAAGAGTTGGAGACTGAGAAATTGTATTAACTCTGACATTTTTTTCTTTACCAAATATATATCCAAAACTTCTAGCTATTGATTCTAAATAAGCTTTATTGTCAGCCATATCATTATAGTTTGGAAAAGCTCGTTGAGCTGCAATGTATGTAAGGGCTACTATACTTCCCCATTGATTCATTGCATCTAATTTAAAGAGAGATTGCATTAATTTATGAAAAGAAACAGCAGAAACATCCCACCCTTTAGTTAGCCAGTCATAATTTAAATCTGTATACGGCCTACCCTTCCTAACATTAACTGACATACCAATGGAATGAAGAATAAAATCAAGTTTACCGAATTTTTCTGTAGCTATATTAATTAAGTTTTCAAGATCCTCAATACTTGTTGCATCTGCAGCAACTACTTCTGATTTTGTCTTTTCAGCTAACTCATTAATTGATCCCATTCGTATTGAAACAGGAGCATTTGTTAAAACAAATTCTCCACCTTCGTTAAAAACACTTTCTGCTGTCTTCCAAGCAATAGAACTACTATCTAAAGCGCCGAAAATTATTCCTTTTTTTCCTTTTAAAATATTATTTTCCATCGTATTGTAAATATAGTTTAATTCAATAATTCACTTGCAAGTTCATGAGCAGATTTATTTGATTTATCTCCTGACAACATTTCTGCTATCTCGTTAACTCTCTCTTTATCAGAAAGAAACTTTACATCAGTTATAATCTTATTATTATCTTCTCTTTTAAATACTTTATAGTGAAAATCACCTTTAGACGCAACTTGGGGAGTATGAGTAATGACTATCACTTGCATTTTCCTAGACATATGTTTCATGAGCTCAGCAACTTTAGAAGATACAGAACCTGATATACCTGTATCAATTTCATCAAAAATAATTGAAGATAATTGTGTAAAGCTTGATAGAATAGATTTTATAGAAAGCATAACCCTAGATATCTCACCACCAGAAGCTATATCTTTTAATTCACTGTATAAGGCGCCAGCATTTGATTTAAATAAAAATCTACCTTCACTAATTCCATTTCTATGAATAGTTTCACTTTTAATTAAATCAATCTTAATATCCGACTTTTCCATTCCTAATTCTGATAAATTCTTATTCATTAAAATCTGAAATTCAGAAATTACAGAATTTCTTTTATCATGAATTTTATTTGCTTTTAAGATTAAGTTCGTTTTAATTAATTCTACTTCTGCTTCAAGCTTATCAATTTCTAAATCTATGTTGTCATGACTTGATATTTTAGAGGCTAAATCTTGCTTGATGATTAATAATTGATCCAATGAATCAACCTTATGTTTGTTTTGAAGAGAAAACACCTTATCAAGAGTATCTCTAAAACTTTCAATATTTTCATCTGAATTTGAAATATCATTGAGAATCAGTTCTGAATCATTTACGATCTGATTTAAATTTTCATTTACTAAATTAAGATTCTGATTTAACTCATTAAGACGATTTGATGAATTTGCAACCTTACTTAAACTTTTAACTATCTGAGATAATTTATCTGATATACCTATTTCATCAGCATTTAACTCACTATCAATTTTAGACAAAATATCTTTTATTTGATCAATATTGTCAGCTTCTTTTACTTTATTATGAAGATCTTCAAGATTTAAATTATCAAGCTCAACCTGCTGAAATTCTGCATATAGAAATTTATTATAGTCTAAATCCGAATTTAATTTCTCTCTAATTAGTCTCTTTTTTTCAATATTTTTTTCAATTAATTGTAATGATTTAAATTCATTTAAATATATTTTAAAATCATCTAAATTATTAGAAAGTGAATCTAGAATTATGAAGATAAAATTTGAATCTAGTATACTTAGATTATTGAACTGTGAATGAACATCAATTAATTTATTAGTTAGACTTGATAAAAGTTCAAGTTTGACTGGAGTATCATTGATGAAGGCTCTTGATTTACCATTTTGATTAACTTCCCTTCTTATTATTGTAATTTCATCATAATCCAAATCATTATTTGTAAAAAAATCAATTGGATTAAGATCCTTAAGATCAAATACAGCTTCAACAAAACATTTTTTATCCTTATTTATGATTTTTGAGTTGTCAATTCTAGAACCTAGAACCATAGAAAGACCTCCTAAAATTATTGACTTTCCAGCACCTGTTTCACCAGTAATAGATGTCATACCCATATCGAAAGAAATTTCAATAGAGTCTATTAAAGCATAATTATTAATTTTAAGTGTCTTTAACATTCTTTATAATCTGGTTCAAAATATCAACTGAGACATCTGACTTTAACTTTTTATCAAATGAAGTTAATTCTAAAGTTGAATTTATAAAATCAATTTGATTATAGTCACTTGAAATTGGATTAAAATCATCAATTTTATTAACGACTATTGCATCAAGATTTTTTGATTTTAATTTATTTTTTGCATTCTCAATGATATTATCAGTCTCAAGAGCAAATCCAACTAGATATTGTGAAGTCTTAATACTACCTAATTTTTTTAATATGTCGATGGTAGGCTCTAGTTTAATTGAATCTAAACCTTTTTCCTTTTTAATTTTATTTTGTTGAACTTCTACAGGCTTGAAATCAGAAATGGCAGCAGAACAAATTACTACATCTGAACCATCAAATAATTTAATTGTCTCATTAAACATTTCTTGAGAATCCTCAACCCTTATAGTTTTAATATTTTTAAGATCCATAAGAAGATTTGTAGGACCAATAATTAAAGTAACATTAGCGCCAAGTTCAACAGCTTTTTGAGCAAGATTATATCCCATCTTACCAGACGAACTGTTTCCAATATATCTAACTGGATCAATTTTTTCATGAGTTGGTCCAGCAGTAATTAAAAAATTTAAATTGCTTAATGGTAGAGTATCCTTAATTTTATTTTCTACATAATGAATTATTTCATTAGGCTCAAGCATTCTACCCTCTCCCTCTAGACCACTTGCTAAAGATCCATTGCCAACTGGCAAAACATCTGTAGAATTATCTTTTAACTTTTTTATATTGTCTTGGTTTAGACTGTTTTTAAACATTTCAAGATCCATTGCGGGAGCAACAAAGACAGGACAGTTAGATGATAAGAAGCAAGCCAAAAGTAGATTATCACATCTTGCATTAGCCATTGAAGAAATTGTATTTGAAGTTGCCGGTGCTATTATAAAAATATCAGCCCACTCAGCAAGATCAACATGATTATTCCATGAAGGATTATTATTTTTTTGGGTAGTAAATTCTGAGAACACATCATTTTTAGATATGGTAGATAAAGTTAAAGGTGTAACAAACTCTTTTGATGATGGGGTCATTACAACTTTAACATTAGAGTTTAGCTTAGTTAGTTGTCTAATCAACAAAGGTATCTTGTATGCAGCTATTCCTCCTGAAACTCCAATTAAAATATTTTTCTGAGCTAAAACACTCATATTATAGAAGTTTATTGCTCACTTTCAGAATCAGTATCTCTGAAGTAAATTTTATCATCTAACCATTCTTGAACAGCAATTGCATAAGGCTTAGGAAGTTTTTCATAGAACCTGGAAACTTCAATTTGTTCTTTATTTTCAAATATTTCTTCTAAGCTGTCATTGTGTGTAGCAAATTCATCAAGTTTATCGTGAAGTTCCTTTTTAATTTCAGAATTAATTTGACTTGACCTTTTAGAAATTATTGAGATTGCCTCATAAATATTATTAGTTGGATCTTCTATCTCGTGTTTATTGTAAGTTTTTGTTGTATTTGCAGCGTTAGTGTTTCTGTATTTATTCATTAGTTTATTTATAAAAGTTGTTTTGCAATATTGATTTTATCTGACAAATCTTCAATGAAAATTGTGTCAGGATAGTATCTTAAAAAGTTGTTGAACGATCTTTCTAGCTCAGTAACTCTCTCATTTATTCTAGCCTCTATACTATTTACTGCTATCTCATATTGAGATAGCCACCTATAATATAGTGCTTCTTCCCTGAAAATTGTTCCAGGATTATCTGCTATAAAATTGTCTAATGATTTGATAGCAGAGTTAAAGTCTCTAATAGTGAAATATTGTTTAGAAACCTCAAATTCTTTTTTCTCTAATTTATTTTGTAACTCTTCCATTAACTCTAGAGCTTCAGCAACATATTCACTGTTAGGGAATCTATTAATAAATACTTGTAGTTTATCTATTCCCGTATATGTATCATCCTGATCAAGAGTATAAAGCGGTGAAAGCATGAAATATGATTTAGCTTCCATAAAATATGCTTCTTGAATTCTTTGACTATTAGGATATGATTTGATGAAATTCTCAAATTGAATAGCAGCAGAGTAGTAAATTTTTGTTTCAAAAAAAGAATTTGCAAAAAAGTAAACTAATCTTTCACCTTGAGGTTTTCCTCTATATGAAGGAATTATTTGTTCGAAAAGAGCATTTGCTCTTCTAAATTCTCCATTATCATAGTATTCTTCAGCAGCTGTATATTTATCAACCTCATTTTCAGGACTATTTAATAATTTCTGATAGTCATTACATGAAGACATCAAAAGAATAATCATTAATAAAAAAGAAAATCTGTACATATTTAATGTTGAGTATTTTGGCAAATTTAATATAAGTTTATGAAATTAAGTCAATTAATGATACTTCATTAATAACTGGCACTCCAAGTTCATTTGCTTTGTTGAATTTTGAGGGACCTATATTTTTACCAGCAACAAGATAATTAGTCTTAGAACTAATAGAAGAGCTAATTTTACCTCCATTTTGTTCAATTAATTTTTTCAACTCTTCTCTACTGTGATTTTCAAAAACACCAGAAATAACAAATATAAGATTAGATAAGTTTGAAGAATTTGGACTTAATGTATCGTTAGTAAAATTTAAACCTGATAATTTAAGTCTGTTTACTAGTTTCAAATTATCAAAATCTTTAAAAAAATCTAAAATACTTGAAGCTGTTTTGTCACCAATCTCATCAATTGATGATAGTGATTCTATATCTAAGGATATAAGTTCATCTATAGACTTAATTTGTTTCAAAATTGTTTTTGAAGCAGACTCTCCAACATATCTAATCCCCATACCATATAAAACTTTCTGAAATGATTTGGACTTAGACTCTTCAATTCCATTTCTAAGATTTTCAATTGACTTCTTAGCGTGACCTTCAATATTTGATATGGCTTCATAGTCTAGGTTATAAATATCTGATATATCAACTATATGACCTTTATCATACAAAAGTTTTATTGTTTCATCACCCAAGCCATCAATATTCATTGCCTTTCTTGAAGCGAAATGCTGAATTCTTCCAATTGCTTGAGGTCTACAATTATTTTTATTTGGACAAAAAAAGTTAGCTTCAGTTTCTAGTTTTATCAATTCCGTTTCACACTCTGGACAGTTTAAAGGGAATGATATTTCATCTTGTTCAAGTCCTCGATTATTAATATCAATTCCTGTTATTTTAGGAATTATTTCTCCTCCTTTTTCAACAAATACAGTATCATTAAATCTTAATCTAAACTTAATCATCTGATCATAACTATGAAGAGAAGCTCTTTTAATAGTAGATCCTGAAATCAAAACAGGCTTAAGGTTTGCAACTGGTGTGATAGCTCCTGTTCTTCCAACATTAAATGAGATTGACTCTAATTTGGTAGCTAAGTTCTCTGCCTTGAATTTATAAGAAATTGCCCATCTAGGGAATTTAGAGGTAAAACCTAACATGTTTTGATATTTAATACTATTTACCTTTAATACTATCCCATCGATTTCAAATGGCAGAATATGCCTATTCTTATCCCAGTATTGAATATATTTTTTAACACCGTCCAAATCATTAACAACCTTTTCATAAGAAGGAATATTAAATCCAACATCTCTAGCTTTATTTAATAACTCAGAGTGATTATTTATAAGTTCATCTTCAGAAACAATAGAATAAAGAAAACATTCTAATGGTCGTCTAGCAACTTCTTTAGAATCTAATAGTTTAATACTACCTGAAGCAGTATTTCTGGGATTCATAAATAATGGCAATCCCATTTGTTCTCTTTTTTTATTAAGTGAATTAAAAGAAGTTTTAGGTATTATTATCTCACCTCTAATTTCAAATTTATTTGGAAAGGAGTTGTCTTTTAATTTGAGTGGAATAGAATTGATAGTTTTAATATTATTAGTAATATTATCACCCTGAGAGCCATCTCCTCGCGTAAGCCCCCTTATAAGATTACCATTTTCATATAGAAGATTTACTGAAGCTCCATCATATTTTAATTCACAACAAAACTCAAAATCTTCTACATCAATAATCTTAATAATTCTTTTATACCATGCTTCAAGCTCAATATTTGAGTAAGTATTATCGAGAGAAAACATTGGAAAAATATGTGATTCTGAATCGAATTTATCAGAAAGCCCTCCTCCTACTCTTTTTGAAGGTGAATTTTCATCATGGAATTCTGGATATTGATTTTCAAGTTTGATCAACTCATTAATCAATTTATCATACTCAAAATCAGAAATTAAATTTTTATCAAGATCATAATAATTATGATTATGTTCTGTAATAAGATTTCTTAATTCTAAAATTCTAGATCTAATTTCACTCATATTAAAATGATACTTTAACTAATCTTTTTTTACCTCTAAAATCATCTCTAAAGTTAACATCATTTAGATTAAAATCTGATAATAATTGATTAAAATCTTCAATAAAAACTGGGTTTATTTCTAGATAAATTTGACCTTTTTTATTTAAATTAATTAATGCAAACTCAATAATTTTTTTATAAAAATGAAGAGGGTTGTTAATTGGAGCAAATAATGCGATTTCTGGTTCAAATTTAACATTTTCTCCAATTTCGTTAGCTTCATTTGGACTAAGGTAAGGCGGATTTGAGACTATTATATCATATTTATTTTGAGATATAAAATTCGAGTTAAGATCAAGTTTTATTATTTTTACACTAGACTTAAGATTAATTCTATTTTTATTACAAATTTCTAGAGCTTTTTCTGAGATATCTGATAATGTAACATCCATATATCTATTTTCTTTAGAGATTGTAATTCCAATACATCCTGACCCAGAACATAAATCAATGAGTTTTTTTGATTTATTATTATTTGTATTATCCTCAAGAACCCATTGAACTAGCTCTTCTGTCTCTGGTCTAGGAATTAAAACGTTTTCATCTACATAAAAATCATATCCATAAAAATTTTTTTTATTAATTATATAATCAATAGGATAATTTTTGGAGATTTGGTTAAGGCTGTCTATTAAAATATTTTGAGAATCTTGATTTAATAGATGATAAGGATCTAAAGCAATTTTAATAGGATCTATGCTACATAATTCTTTTAAAATAATCTTATAGATAAAATCACATTCATTATTGGAAAGATTTAGCCCCTTTCTATAAACATTTCGCAACTCAATAATTGTCATATTATATTTTTTATCAACCATACAGGACAAGCATTATGACCTGTATTCCCAAGAGGATTATCTATATATTTAAATCCCTTTTTTAAATA
>Ga0315315_10000121_pt1 | contig 55561 bp, 44 predicted proteins | sample M140m3416metaG_FD_203699 | JGI IMG/M metagenome (GOLD analysis project Ga0315315, IMG submission 203699) | Ammonia-oxidizing marine archaeal communities from Monterey Bay, California, United States - M1 40m 3416 | ecosystem: Environmental > Aquatic > Marine > Intertidal zone | place: USA...
GGCAAAGGGTCTAAAGGATTGATACAAACCATATTTAATGATTTTAATTATAAAGAATCCGCTGATTTTATAGATAACATTCAATCTATTGTAACTGAATATATGAAGTTAAGCGCTTATAGTGTCGGTATTAGTGATTTAATTGCTGATGACGAAACAAATAAAAAAATTATTCAAGCCGTTAATTCTAAAAAGAAAGATGTACATAATTTGATTGACCAATTACATCTTAATGTATTTGAAAATTCTACCGGCAAATCTAATGAAGTTGAATTTGAAACAAAAGTAAATGGTTTCTTGAATGCGGCAGCTAAAGATGCTGGAAAGATTGGAAGAACTAGCTTATCCGCAGATAATAGATTTGTTATCATGGTCAATTCAGGAAGTAAAGGAAAACCATTAAATATTGCACAAATGATATCGTGTTTGGGACAACAAAATGTTGATGGTAAAAGAATTCCTTATGGTTTTGAAGATAGAACCTTACCACATTATACTAAATTTGATGACTCTCCTGAAGCAAGAGGATTTGTCGAAAGTTCATTTATTCAAGGATTGACGCCAGAAGAAGTATATTTCCACGCAATGGGTGGTAGAACTGGTCTTATTGATACAGCAGTAAAAACTAGTCAAACAGGATATATTCAAAGAAGATTAATTAAGGGTCAAGAAGATTTAAAAGTAGCATATGATATGACTGTTAGAAACAATAAAAATAAAGTTATACAATTTAGGTATGGTGATGATAATATTAATCCTATGAAAACAGAAAATCAACAATTATCTTTGGGAGAAATGTCATTAGAAGAAATATATTCTCATATGGCTGTTCCAGAAGACGATACTGCCAAATCAATATTTACAACAACATACGATGACAATACTCGTAAAAGAATGAAAAAACAGAAAAAAGATTTACAAAAGAAAACTTCCAATTTAATTATGGATATGATAGAATGGAGAAAACAATTAGTTACAAAAGTATTTAATAATGATAAGGATTCAACTATTCATATTCCTGTACATTTTAAGAGAATCATAAATAATATTCAACATCAATTACATATTCAGCCTGATTTTGTTGTTAATATTACACCATTAGAAATGTATGAAATAATAGACGACGCATTTGATACGTTAAATCAACATAAATTAACACAACCAACAGATTTATTCAAAATGGCTTGGTATTATTATCTTACTCCAAAAGAATTATTAATGGTCAAACGATTTAATAGAAAAGCATTGGTAGTATTAGTGGAAACTCTTATTTTGAATTATAATAAAGCTATTGTTCATCCAGGGGAAATGGTTGGAATGGTTAGTGCACAAAGTATAGGAGAACCTACTACCCAAATGACCCTTAATACTTTCCATTTTGCTGGTGTAGCAAGTAAAAGTAATGTTACTCGTGGTGTTCCTAGAATTGAAGAAATTCTTTCACTTAGTGAAAACCCAAAGCAACCGTCTACTACTATTTATCTAAAACCACAAGAACAAACACAATTAGAAAGAGCTCAAGAAATTAAATATTCGTTAGAATATACTAGTATTCGTGATATTACAAAATCTGTTAGTATTTGTTTTGACCCAAAACCCGAAACAACATTAATTGATGCTGATAAAATATTAATGGAAGAATATAATACATTCCAAAAAATAATGGAAGAGTGTGGTGCTATACAAACACCATTATCTACAGGAGATGAATACTCTAAATGGATAATACGCATTGAATTATCAAAAGAAGATATGATGGATAGAAATGTAACCATGGATGATATTCATTATGCTATAGCAAATTCATTAAAAAATCAAGTAGAATGTGTATTCAGCGACTTAAATGCCGATAACCTTGTATTTAGAATTAGAATGGTAAATTCAAAATCATTATTGGCAAATAAAAAGAAGAGTTTAGACCAAACCGATGAAATTTATATGTTGAAAAATTTACAAGAAAACATTCTTAATAATATTATTCTTAAGGGTATTAAGGATATTCCCAGAATTTTGATTAGAACTATTAAAAATTATATGGTAGAAAAAGATGGCAATTATGTTCCAGAAGATATTTGGGTATTAGATACTGTTGGAAGCAATCTTAAAAAGATTTTAGCTATTGATTATATTGATACAAAAAGAACCTATAGTAATGATATTCAAGAAGTTTATAAAACATTAGGAATTGAAGCAGCTAGACAATGTATTTATAATGAATTAGCTGAAGCATTTTCAGATACAACATATATTAATTATCATCATATGGCCATGTTATGTGACAGAATGTGTGCTACAAAAAAAATGGTAAGTATTTTCCGTCATGGTATAAATAATGATGATATTGGACCAATCGCTAAGGCTAGTTTTGAAGAAACACCTGAAATGTTCTTACGAGCAGCTAGACATGCAGAATTAGATTTAATGACTGGGGTATCATCCAATATTATGTGTGGTCAAGAAGGTTATTTTGGGACTGGTAGTTTTCAAGTTTTAGTTAATATTGATGAAATGAATAAATTAGAAGCATCCGTATTAGAACAAAAAATAGACATTGATGATATGTTACAAGTAGATGACCCTAACGATGTATGTTCTAAACAAAATATTGTTATTAACAGTTCTACAAATTATATAGAATCTACTAATACAGGAGATGTTGATGATGATTATGATTTAGACTTCTAATTCAAATAAAATTTTCTTACAATAATTTATATTGTAAGAAATGATAGCTATTAATTCTATTATTGATAAAATTGTAAAAAAAGAAGATATATCAAGTAATAATCTTAATATATTTTTTTTACAATGTCTAGGTTATACAAGCGACATTAAAATTTATAAAGAATGTATTTTAGATAATGAATATGTTTTTGAAGAAGACAGTGAAATATTAGAAAACTTATATTTCAGAGCTAAAAATATAAAAAATAAATTTGTATCGTTAATTAATATTTGGAAATGGAATAAATCTGTTAAATATAATAGTGAAACAGACCTATATCTAAACCCTTTGTCTAATTTTGAAGACAAATATAAAATTACAATTATGGAAAATAATACCAGATATACATTTCGGTTAAGCGATATTGTAAATTATTGGATTGAATCATTAACAAATAGTTCAGGGTTATTTTCAAAACCTATAGAAATCAAAAATCCTCATACAAATTTAAATTTCAAGAAGCATAATTTATACAATATTTATTTTAAATTAATAAATGCTGGATTTACAATCCCATTATGTATTACTGCATTTTTCAAAGCCGACATGGATATACCAAAGTTTTCATATTGTTTTTATACTATGTTAAAGGAGAAAACGATTGAAAATTTTGCTAACTCTAATTTATATTATGATAAATGGGAACAAATTATGAACATGTTACACGAATTTCGCAAAGATATAGATTATATAACATTTACAAATCATATAAGTTATAGAATAAGACAACGTATATGTAAAGAATTAAAAAATCATTTAAATTTTTATTTGAAATATAAATTTTCTTGTAATCCATTAATTCAAAGAGATTTTAAAATGCAAACAAAAGATTTATTAAAAAAATATTTAATAGACAATCCAGATTTTGGTTATGAAAGAGGACAAGAAATAATGCGTTATATACCTCCCATCGACAGACCTAGACGAAGAAGAATCAATCCACCACCTCCCCCACAAATATTAGTATCAAACCAACCATCGCCTATAAATATTTCAAATACTCCACCAACAGAACCACCGCCACCACCGCCAGTTATAGAAACAACACAACCACCTTCACAACTAATTAATCCATTTGCTCCGTCCAGAGAACTTCCAAGAAGTCCGGCACAGGCACAAGGACAAGTTACACCACACAGAACAACCATATCTAACACATTATCTTTATTCAGACGGTAATTTCATTTTATCTTTCAACTTTTTGTGCTTTTGTTTTTTTTCCTTCCTTCTCTCATGAGCTTCTTTATCTTGGATTTTTTTAATTTCTTTTTCTTTTTCTTTTTTCTTTAAAGATGTTGTCAAATAATTGGCTATATCTTTTTCTCCGTCTAATAAATTATCTTGTAATATTTCCTTGGGTATTTTGTATTTTTTATCTTTTTGTGCTAATCCCAAATAATCACCGCTTCGTATTCTCCCCTTTGTATAATACAAAATCATATACACTTCATTATCCGCCTCTGAAGATGTATCAAATATTTTTAAACTTGTATTTAATAATGACCCTTTATTTTTCATTTTTAGTATTACTGGGATTTTATATTCTTTGAATATCAAAAATATATCAAACTCATTCAATTTATATTTACTTTGTTTTATCTCTAATTCTATTTTATCCTCTTTATTAGATGCTGGTGTTTCAATAATTGATTGTGCTAAATCTTTTCTTCCATAGTAATAATTAATCAAGGCAAATACAGACCAATTACTAATATTATATTTCTCTTTTTTAATATTTCCTATTAAAGTTGTTTGAGGCATTTCTAATTTTAAATAAGCATCTATTAATTTATTTTTAATATTGTCAATTGATATTGACTTTTTACCTGTATAGTCTTTTATAATTGTTATTATGGGTTCAAACATACAACTAATTGATGATTTATAATTTACAAATTCTATTTTATCCGAACTATCTTTTATTAAATAGTCCGTCAAATATTTTGAATCTAGTTGGGGTGTAGATTTATCTATACAATTTGATACTTCCGATTTACTCTTATTGAATGTTGTATTATATGTAATTTTATTTTTGGGATTTACTATATCATAAATATTAGTCGTAGTAATATATTTATTATCTTCCCGTAATCGTATATCTTCTAGATAACTTTCTAATAATAATTCTTCTAATAATATTATTTCGTTATCGTTTATCTTATAATTTACACGTTCAAATGATAAAAATTCACTTGATGTAAAAATATATTTTCTTATTTTCGAATATCTTATTATTTCGTCTGCTAATTTTTTGAAATAAATGTTTCTATTATCAGAATTACTATATAAATTTTTTTTAGGTAAAGATAATTCACAAGTATTCTCCCGCATGAAAGTACAATGACTATTCTTATCACAATTTGACTTGTTCAAACCTAAACAGGTTATCATATCCGTATAATCGTCTAATGATACTAATTCAAAATCTGTATCAAAATTAACTGCTGGTTCTAATAATGTTTGTAAACTTGGTATTAATTTTGCTAATTTTTCAATATATGGTATTGTAGGAGATGACACTAAATTTAATATTCCTGTTTTTTCTTCTCTTTTGGAAGATTGATTTATTATTATCTTTAATGTATCACGGAATAATTTGTAAAAATTATTTTCCAATTCTATTTTTTTTATCATTTTACTTCTTTCTTCATCTGTTGAATCACTTGTCAGCATTTCTTCATCATTTAATAAATTATTAGCAGATTCATATGACGCATACGAAACTTCTTCATCCAAATCATCCAATCCATCTGTTTTCGGTATAGGTATAACAGGTACAACTTGGTTTGTTATTGTTTTTATACCTACTATCATATTATCTGATATTAATTTGGATTTTGGATTACAGGGTATTTTTCTATTAGATGTTTCATAAATTTCTTGTAACTTATTTTTTGTAAATTCATAATCAGCATAAACATCTAATTCTGCTATAGGAGTAAAATCTTCATTAATGTCTACATTTGACGGCAAACTAGGTATATACACATCTCCATCCCCTTTATTAACAATTAAACCTATTACTTTATTATCTGAATTAATTATTTGTGTAACAAATCTATAACCTATTTCCGGTAAAATTATAATTATATTATAGGATGATATGTTCATTTTATAAGCATAATCTGCTTCTTTTAAACTTTTCTTTGCTATACAATTTTTTGTTAATAATTTCTTAATTTTTGTTAATACCGTTTTAATATCCGTTTTTTCCCAATCTTTTAATTTGAACATCTTCTTAGAAAAAAATTTACTTATTTCGAATTTATTTTTATCTTCTCTATTTTTTTGTATTTTACATAAAGGTTCAAAATAATCCCCTTTATTGTAAACCATTAATGTAAGTTTTTTTTCATCAAAGAATTCATCAGAATAATGATTTGTAGGACAAATCATTTCTATTTTTGATGTTATATCATCATTGGGGTTTCTAAAAATTAATAAATTTATACCCCTTTCAAACAAAACTCCACCATTATTTAAAGGTTTACATACCAAATCCCAAATATATTGATAAGTTATTTTTTCATCATCATCATTTATATAATTTTTAAAATTTTCAAAGGCTTGAGCTATTTTCCGTTTTTGACTAACATTTTTGATTTTACGGAAATATTTACTTCCTTTATAATTATTTAAATTTTCTATTTCTATATTTTCATTTTTAAATAGCTTGGGTAAAATACCATTCTGAACACTTATAAATTTATCTATTGTTAAATTTTCTATAAATATTTCTTTTAACCTTGTAATGCTTATAATTTTCGCATCATCTTTTCCAGGTGGTATAATATTTATTGTTTTATTATAAAATTCATATACATTTGCTAATAATTGTAAAAAAGATTGGTTCTTTGTTGATATTATTTTTTTATTCTCTTTTCTATTTTTTGCTATACCTAATCTAACAATACACGCTCTTTGTTGTTTTAATCGTTTATCTTCACCCGAACCTGATTTTTTTGTATAACAAATGTCTCTATTTTTAAATCCCAAGAATTTTTGTAAAGAAAGATTCATATATCCTAGTTGATTTTCTTCTAATGGGAATGACATAATAGGAGTATCATCTATTCTTGTGTTTGTTTTTCTACTTTTTTCTTTTTGTTCATTTACACATGACAATTTTTTTGGTTGGTCTTTTATTCTTTTAAATTTTATATCTATTTTATCCAATTCATCCATGTCTATAGTACCATCGTCCTTCATAGGAACCTCCGGTAATTTACCATCTAAACTTTTCTTAAACATATCTTTCATTGGTTCTCCTTCTCCTTCGTTTGTAAATGGTGTTTGAAAACAACACGGAATACATAATCCTTGAGGGTGTTTTTTAGCGTCTTGAAAACCTGGATACATTGGTTTGTAAACTACTTTTCTAGCAGGATGGTTCTTTGGAATATTTGATTTATCTCTATGAAATCTTTCATCAGTAAATTCTACAATTCTTTTACCCTTAGGCACTTTTTTGGCTCCTTCTGGAACAAGAGCATCCCAACCCCCACATTCTCCATCATTTATTTGTTTTAAAGATAAACTTCTACTATTTCCTTTATCATCTCTTATACACCAAAATCTAGGACAAATATAATTAAATTTTTTATCTTCTTTTGAACCATAACGTACAGATTCATCATATGATTTTGTATTATTTTCTCTATCTGTATCATCTATATATTTTAATTCTTCGTCGGTTAGAACTATAGGTTGTCTTCTATATTGCCCTGGACATGCCCTACTATAAGAATGATAACCAGGAGTATCTTTTTTTAAAAATAAATCAGGGTCTGATTCTTTTAATTTTTTAGTAAATATACTTTTGGCTCCTGAAATAGCGGTACCTTCCAAATCTATTTCTATTTCATCCTCATCACCGCTATCATCTCCTTTTCCTCCTCCACCTAAAGCCATATCTTCATCAAAGTCACTTTCCTCATCATCCTCAGATAGCACTTCTAACTCAGGAGAACTATCACCATCGTCTACTTTACTTGGACTCTTAGATGGACTCTTAGGTGGACTCTTAGACGGAATAATTTCTAATGCTTCCTCTTCCTCTTTGTCCTCGTCCTCTTCTTCACCTTCTTCGTCGCTTTCTTCTTCGCTATCTTCTTCACTTAATTCATTCTCATCTTCTGATAAATCTTCTAATGTTAATTCCTTTTTTGTTCCAAACCTTACAGGACCTCTTTGTTCTTGTACTGCCTTTATATCTTCTATTTCATCTATTTTTTCCATATTTTTTACTTTTTTTTTACATAAATTATCAATTCCCGTTTTCATTTCACTTGTTAATTTAGTTTTTAATGCAATTTTTAATAATGAATCTATATAAATTGTTATAAATGGAATGTAATATAAATTATTTATATTTTCTATTGTTATTTCTGTTATCTTATCAGTATCAAATATTTTTGATTCTATAAGTGTTTCAAATCCAGGATTACTCTCAACTATTTTTTTTGAACCATATGAATCAACTACCATTTCTACTTCTTGTGACCAATCAGATATTATTTCTAATGCCTTCCTTCCATCCGCAATATCTTTTGGGAAATTTTCTAATAATTTTGTTACAATCTCTTCAAAAGAATCATTTTCCTGTCTTTTTCTTGTAATAAATGATTTTATACTATCCATAACTTTAAATGCATTAACTCTTTTATACATCAACTTTATAACATCTGTGTCCTTTGTTACAGTACCCTTATATATGTTAAATACAACGCCCACACATCCAACTATTTTATTAATATTAATTTTTTTTTTATTTTTTATGATAAATTTATATTTTAAGTTATTTATTTCAACATTTTTATCTGTAATATTCGAAAATCCCATGTATTCGTAACCACTTTGTTTTAAATAGGCGCCAACTATATCTATTATACTGTTATTTATAGCATCTTTTATTATTTTATTAATATCGCGTATATCCAATAAAATTTCCGAATCAAAAAATATTTCAATTGACCCATCTTGATAAAATTCACAATAAAGTTCAAAATTCACGCGTTTAAATGTGTGTTCAATATAAAACCCAACAGATTGTTTTCTAGATAAAGTTTTTGATATATTTAAAATTTTTGTTTTTCTATTATTATTCAATACATATAAAGTTGGTACTTTTATACCAGATAGTGATATATTGGTGTCTGTAAAGAGTCTATATATATTTTCATAATTGGCACCTGGATTATATTTTATAAGTGGTACATTCTTTGAAGAATGTATTATTTTAAACAATACATCTAACGGTAATTTTAATTGATTTAATGAACGAACAGTAATATGAATATGAGATATACCTATTTTTTCATAATCCAATGGATTATTATTCCATATATTATAAAATAAATCTACTCTGTCATTAATTTTTTTAAAATATTTTTCTATTTTCGACTTTTCTTCATTATACATTTTTAATTTGTCCTTTTGTAATTCTTCCTTTGTTTTAATTTTTTTAAATAGTGTCGGATAATATAATTTTAAGAAATATTCTTCATTTAACTCAGTATCATTCGCATAATCTAATACATCTTCTGCAAAGCATACATAAATATTACCATTTTCTATGGGAAAATATTTCATTAATAAGTATGAGTTTTGAGTAGTAATAATATTATCTAGTTGTCTTTGTAACCAACCATCTATTGTATTATTATTGTATGGATTTGATATAAATGGATAATTTTTATTAACAACCAACTTCTGTCCAATTGGTTGTGTTAATAAAATATCTGAATCCCATTCTATATTCAAATTATCAAATTCATCATATTCATATTTATCCTTTCTTACAATTGCTTTATCAAAAAAACTCGACACCCTTTTATTTTTTATAGTGTTTTTTGTTGAAACTATATTATGTAAAAATGCTTTCAATCTTACATCTGTCAATTCAATAGTATCTTCTTGTGTTAAATTGTTAAAACTATTATTACTATTTATTAATTTTTCTGTTACCGAAAATAAATACATTTCAGCGGTAGATTGGTTAATATCAGTACAATCCATTAGTATTTTTTCTTTTATTCTTAAAATTGTATCATCGCCATGTATATAAGAATTAATTACAGCAATTGGTATATTTTTTTCTTTTATACTTTTTAATCTAGATGCTGTAAATATATCAGAATAATCTGTTGCTGTTATATTTTTATTACCTGCAAAAATATATATTTTGGATATTTCATTATTAACTACTTTATTAATTTTATATATCTCGGACATCTATATAAATATATCTTATATTTTTATTATATAATTATGAATATTGTTGTTGCCGCATGTAAAAACAAAGGAATTGGTATTAATAATAAACTACCGTGGAGTTTATCCAAAGATTTAAAATATTTTAGATTTTTGACACAAAGTTATGGTGAAAATGCAATTGTTATGGGTAAAAATACTTGTATAAGTTTACCAAGAGCTCTTCCTAAAAGAGTAAATTATGTGTTAAGTTCATCTTTAAAAAATGATAACAATGACTTCAACATAATTGAAGATATTTCGTTACTTAAAAAAAAGCACTATGATAATATTTGGTTAATTGGTGGCGCCGAAGTTTATAAAAGCATGATAAATACTGATATGATAAATAGTATTTATTATACTAATATACATGGTAATTTCGAATGTGATACATTTTTTCCAGATATACCAAACCATTTTGAAAACGTATTTGAATCAAAATCTTTTACTGATAATAATATAAATTTTAATATGAAAGTGTATGTTAAGGAAGGATTAGAAAGTATTGACTATATAAATAAAGCTACTAGAGCTATGCATTATGCTGATTTAACATTGGGTTATACATAATTACAAAGGAATTCCGTCTTTCATTGTTTTATATACCCAATTAATTCGTTGTGCATTGGGCGATACCATTAATAATGGGTTTTCACGCCACCGTTCTTTTATTGGCTTACTCCAATACTCTTTTGCCTTTTCATTGTTACCTCCTCTTCTTTTTCTACGCGTTTTTTTACATAGACTTCCTCCTTTCCATTTTTTTAATCGTTTCTTACTACATTTGGTCAATTTAACTTTTAATTTCTTTGTTAATTTGCGAAGCTTTTTAAGTTTCCTTTTTGTCCCCTTATGACATATCATCTTTTTTTTCAATCTCTTTTTGGAACAATGTCTTTTTCGTGTTTTCTTTTTTTTTCTTTTCTTGTGCTTTTTTCGTGTCTTTTTCTTGCGGCGACCGCCACTACTATTTTTGGGTTCTCCAATTGTTGGTAACAATGGTGTTTTTATTGTCGCTGGGGGGGGCGTATAAATATCGGTTTTTTGTTCACCTCCGCTACCATATTCTTTTCCTCTACCAATACTATCATCTGAAACCATACTAATTTCACTTAACCCACGTGGTCTCCCCTTAGTTCCTTCTTTTTTTCTCCAATTGTTTAATTTAGGTTTAATTACTAAAAAATCAACAGATAAACCAGCTCCGAATCCTGTATTTGGGTCATAATTATATCCTTTATGTCCACGCCTTCCAAGCTTTCCTTGGCACATTTTTCCAATGCATGCTAATTGCCGGAGAATAGGATATTCTTGAGTGGAATAAAAATGGGGACTACCATACGTCTGATAATTTAGAGTGAAAAAAGTTTTAATGAAATCTACAGAAAATTTATAATAACCTTTATCTCCTTTATGTTCGCCCCAACTATTTTTAACTTCAATCCAAGGAGAATAAGCTTGTGTTGGATTTTTATCAAAATTAAAACCAGAAACAACCATTCTATGACCCACCTGATTCATACAATGCATGCTTCTACTCGGTGGCTTCCGCCAGGCGTAGTAATTCTGTCTGTCATTTTGACTAGGAAGCCAATATTTTCGTCCTATTGGTAAACTTATATTCTTGGCGGCCTCCCCTTTTTTTATTTCATCAAACGTTTCGGCGTTTTCCAATTCTCTTCTCTTACGTATTATCGCCTCGCGTTGTGAACTAGGATATGCGTTCTCTCTAAATTGTCCCTTTTTATACAACATCCAATTATCATCTGTATCTTCTTTTTTAGGACATTGAAGTAGCCTTTCGTCTATATCAGTCAATCCTTCTTTCTTTCCTAGCCAAAATATATCCATAATAACTTGTGCCCCATCCTTGGTCTGGTTGGTCAAAATACTTTCTAACTCATCATATGAAGTTATATTATCAATAGTTATTTCTAGCTCATTTAATAATTTTATATTAGGATGACGAAAACTAGCAAAACAAAATTTTTTAATATTTTTCGTTTTTTCATCAGTAACAAGATTTTTAAAAAGATATTTTACTAAATGCTGGTGCTGTGTTGAAAAATTAGACGAAGGCCATACAGGAGAATCTGGATTGCGCTCATAATATGTATTTCTCCAATCTATAGAAGCCCTTATTGCCGAAGCTAATGCTTGTGATTGACAATTACCAAGATTCCCTTGGTCATGTACTTCGTCGCTACCTGTTCTAAGTAAAGTTTTATAATCATCTTTTGATGCTCCAGTTTTTGATGACATATTTATAATATATTGCTAAAAATAAATTATAAATCATAATAAGGATTGTCAGTAATTGTCATACCACAGTAATCTTTGGGTTTTTTTTTGTAATCAACGGGTTTATATAATCCCATTGTAACGGCGTTCTTTAATAAAAATTTAAAATTTTCCCAGAATTCCTTTTTATGTCCAATTGATTCTGTCATAACGTGTCCTAATTCGTGAATAGCAACAAAAGTAAGAGTATTTTCATCAATCATTTTTTGACCATCTTTTTTTGTTGTAGTGCAAAAAGCCAATTTTTCCCCCTTATTTTCAGAATACGCAGTATAACTACTAGTTGGTAAAGTTTCACTTATTTTTCTAGGATTAAAATTTTTGACTAATCTTTTTACGTTATCTCTAGTAGGATATTTTTCTTCCATATATTTTACAAGACGTTCTAATTTGTGTGTGACGCGAGCTAATAAATCCGCTACTAATTCTAATTTTGGAGTTTCTCTTACACAATAAGTGTGACCATCTTCGTCACTAACAATACATTTCAAATGAAACATATCAGACTCAAAGTATATTTTCAAAATAAACCCTATGATAAATAAAATAACAAGATATCCGAATACATTTATATCTAACTTCATTTATAATATATTTGGAATAAAACTAAATCATATTAAATAATATATGAATTAGTTATTTATTGAGAACCGCAACCAATTTCAAGAGGGCGTCTTTGCATATCAGCACTAATAGTGCTGTTATTCCAAGGACCAGTGTTTAATTGAGGATTAGGTGGTTCGCTTCTTAATTGAAGATTTGCATTTCTTAAACTTTGTCCAACGGTATTAATACCAATGTGCCATCCAGCTTTTAAAAGACTAACATTTTTAAGGTCACCAGAACCCATAGGGTTTAATTTGCTAAATTCGCTGTTTGCGTCTTTTGGTAATAGTTCAGCAGGATCGACAACTTGTTGTTTTGCACAACTAGGAGGTAATCCATATGTATCAGTTACAGCACCAGAAGCGGCGCCATGTCCGGCATTCTGTCCTAAAGGTTTGGAAGGGAGGAAGTTATTTCCTCCTGGGCATGACTGAACCCCGGAATTACCGTCTGCGGCTTGAGCTGCTTCATTTTGACCAGTCATTGCTCCAACTGGTGTATTAAAAGACTGAGTATAATAATAAACAGCCGCAACAGCTACAACTGCCGCCAAAACCACAAATGTTTGGTTGCTTGCTAATTTCTTGAGAGACTTTGCAATGTTCATTATATATTAATCTAAACATAAAATTTTTCCAAAATCGCTTTAGTTTTCGCTAAATAATTCCTCTTCTTCTTCTTCAGACTCATCGCTATCAGTACTATCTGCAACATCCAACATATATAATTCTTTAATTCTTTTAGCCTCCAAATATGCCTTAATTGCTTCATTTTTTGCCTTTTTAGCCTTTTCTCTGGCTTGTTTATAAATATCTAAATATACTTCACTGGGTTCTTTTAATTTTATTGGTTCTTCTTCTCCAATAAATAATTCTATTTCTTCTAAATCATTATTTTTTTCTAAAGAAGGTATATCCTTTGATTCATTTTGATTGTTTTCAATAGATTCTGTTATTTTTGTATCTTCAAGATTATTTTTTTCTTGCTCCTCTGTATTATTTTCATTTTCCATTGATTCGCCCAAAACGGCTTCTACTACGTTATCATCTATTGTTACCTTTTTTGATTTTTCTGCCTTTGGTTCATCATCTGTTTCTTTTTCTTCTTTTACTTCTGTTTCTTCTATATCCATTAATGAAATTTTATTATCATCCACATTATCAACGATATTAGAAGTTATGTCTTTTTCTAAATTTTCCTCCTTTTGAATCTTATTATTAAACTTAATCAAACATTTATTAAATATGGGTTTCTCATTTATCACCATCATTTGTCTTAAACAAATTTCTAGATGAAAACTGTTACTAGAAAATTTTAATCCTATAATTTCTAAAATACAGATAACTTTCTTTTCATTATCAACATCATCAATATCTAATTGATTTTCATCTGTATCAAAAATTTGGAGAGATATTTTATTTATACCTTTTGTCTTGTGAACAAAACTCCTCACTAAATAATTAGATGTTTTATATATTCTACTTGAATTATTCCAATTATATTCTATTTCGTCCATGGTAGGTGATTCGTGAAACCATTTACTACTATTTTCTAAAATTAATTCTCTTATACGTTCTTGAAATTTATCTAACCAGTCTATAAATTTTTGATTATCGCGGTTCATAAGTAAATCACAATAAATATGTTTTGCTGTTTTGTGAATTCCATTTTTTGTTTTACATTTAGGAGTTTGTATTATAATAGGTTTGTTTTCTAATTCTAAATTAGCACAATAAGTGCCTCCTTGTAAAGCTTTTGGTGTTTTAATCTCAATTTTATCAAAAGGATAATTTTCATCAGGATTTAACATGGTTTCCATTTGTAAAAATTTAGAAAATTAACTTTAACTAGTTACGCAATGAATAATAAAAATATAAGTATTCATTAATATGGATGTTAAAGAACAAATAATTAATGAATGTCTAAATGTTTTACATCGAAAAGAAGTAAAAGAGGAATTTAAGGAATTGATGCGTCCGTTAATTGATATGTTGATAAAAGAAATTTATCCTTATATTTTTCTCTCCATCATCTTCGTTTTTATTAGTTTTTTATTAATTTTAGGAATATTTATTTTACTTTTAAAAAGCAATAAATATATACCTAAAAAAAGTTAATTTCTTTTGTTATAGTATAATGGCACGCCGTCATCGTAGTAGAAAAGCTAAAAGAACTCGTAAACGTAGAGGTGGTTCTGGGCTCGTCGGAGCATTAAGAACTGCTTTGTTACCATTTTTATTATACAAAGCACAAAAGTCACAGCAAAAACGTGTTGCTCGTAGAAAAGCAGGAAAAACCAAGAAAGGTGGTAGAAGAAAACGCAAAAGCCGCAAACGTCGTTAATTGTATCGTATAAATATATTAAAAATAAAAATTTATATGATATATAATGAGTAATGCATTTCAATCAAATATACAAAATTGGGTTGCTATTGACAACCAAATTAAAACATTAAATCAAGAAGCAAAGGAATTAAGGTCACAAAGAAATGATTTAACTAATAATATTTTTACTTATGCTGAAAGTAATAATCTTGAAAATGCTGTAATACAGATAAGTGATGGTAAATTAAAATTTCAAAATGTTAAACAAACTGCCCCTTTAACATTTAAACTTGTAAAAGAAGCACTAGACGAATGTATTGGAAATGAAGAACATGTACAAGCTATTATAAAAGTTATTAAAAATAAAAGAGAAACAAAATATTCATACGATATTAGAAGAACATATGCATAAATAATTTAAATAATTGTTAATTATAATTATTTAAATGCAAAATACAGTTTGGGGTAAAAATTTGAATACGCATCCAGAAAAGGAAGAAAAAAAAGATGAATATAAACCAGATATTAGACTTCAAAGATTATGGAAAGGTCTAGAAGAAATTAAAAGAAATCACAGACATGAACAATTTCAAAATTGGTTAGAAGAAAATCATGATTATGGTGAAAATACTGTTTCGACCAATGATATATTAAACCAATTTTGTCGTGATGTTTTTAATGTTATAACTAAAAATGGTTTCACAATTAGTAATGAAAAACAACTTAGAAATGAAATTGCTACATTTGTATATAAAACAAGCGATGCCTAGACGCACGACTTTGAAAAAAGATTATAGTTCTAATGATGAAGAAAACTGGGATCCTGTAGAAATTTTAAAATCCTTAAATTTAGAAGATTTTTTAAATTGTAAAGATACAAAACAAATTTTAATAAGCGAACATTATGACAATTTTGAAAAAGTTTTGAAGCCTCAATTAGAAAATTTATACCAAAAATACAATTTTTTATATAGAAATGACAAATTATTTGGAAAAGATTGGAATAACGAAGAGGGTAATACCTTTGCGAATTTAATATATAATTATATAAGTGTTAAATATGATTTAGAACTTTTTTATGAATGTCCGGCGTTAGCCATTGAATTACTTGAGTCAAAATCATAAATATATTATAGAAGATATATATAATGGAAAAAAACGATTTTACTATTTATAAAAAACATGGAGACATTCATAGTATGGGTTTTTCTTTTAATAATTTATTAAAAAAACAAGATTTACCAGCAATGGTAGGAGGTGGTAAAAAGGGTAAATATCATACATCTAGTTATGGAATACCCGTCGGTTTAGCTTTATTGAATAAACAATTAGATACACAAAAAGATAAATATCATAGTAGAGAATTTGAAGGGGGTGTTATGAAAGAAGATTTATATAGAAAATTATTACAATTAGGAGAACAACGAAGAACTACAAATTCTAAAACTAGAAAACATAAGAAAAAAAGAAAGAAAAAAACAAGAAAACTTAAATAGAATTGTTAATAATTATATATACATTATTAACAATGACCAAAATATGTAGTATATGCTTGGAAAAGGTAAAACGCCCAGCCAGTTTAGATTTAAATTGTTACTGTAAATATCACGTTCATTATAGTTGTATCACTGAATGGTGGAAAGAAAATCATAGTTGTATTATTTGTCATGAAAATTTTCCTAAACCTAATAAGTATATGAGGGGTAAAAGAGATAGAACACCTATAAGAAACCGTAAAATTATAAGACGAATACAAGGGAGACGGTTACCTAGAAGAGCATATCCACCTGATACTAGATATATTCACGATTATTTAAATAGATTACCTTTTGATAATGAAAATGAATTAAAAACACTTGTTGTTTTTTGTGTTGTTCTAATTGTTGTATTATTTTATTACATACGGTTCCAAGAATTATAGTTAAAAGGTGATACTAATATTCCATCGAGATTTTTCTTATATTTATTGACAAGCCTATTTATTTTTTTATCTGCTGGAGTTAATGGATATGGTGTTGCTTTATTCATTAATTTTTGTTCTTGGGGTGTAATATTGGGTTTAGTTCCAAAACAATTGACACCAAATCTTACGTTTGGATTTTTTATATAACCACCATTTATACCTGGTCGCCCACAATCATGTTTATGACCTTTGATTTTTTGTAATTTATCCCACGTTGTTTTTTGTGTAGGGAAAAATGCCATTTGATTGGCAGACCAACCATAATTACACCATTCGGCGCCGCTTTTATACGCATCTTCTATTTGGTTATATGATGCTATTTTTGAACCATATGCTTTACATAAAGCCTTTGCTTGTTCATATGTATATTCATTTCCAGAAACGTTAAATACCTCTCCTGCTCCAACACCTAAATTACCTAGACCCAAATCATTTTCTATCTCTTTTTCTATCTTTTTTAATGTATTTTTCCCTTTTTTTCCTGTTTCTTCTAATAATCTTTTTTCTGGTTGTATTTTAATATCTACTTCTGGTCTGCCTTGAAAAAGATTATTTACCGCTGTTTGCACATCTATTTTAAAAAAATATTGAATACCATTTATTAATATTAAAAATATTATAAGCCCCCACATTATTATTTCTATTATACGAATACCACCTGATTCTTGCTGTTTTGGATATGATATATTATATCCTAAATAACTAAATACTACAAAGTAAAATACAATTATTAAACTCAAGGCAAATAATACCAATGGATTTGCTTGAGCCAATGAATTATTCATAGAATCATATACTTGAGAAAACCCACTACTTGGAGATACATCAACAGAATTCATTATATATATATTGTATTACTTTTTTTGTTTTCGGTAAAAGAAACAATATGCGTGAGGACTTTTTAAAGCTCCTAAATTTACTTCTGTCCAATTTGTATCATTAAACAAATACCATTTACTATTAGCATTTTTTACAAATGCTGTATAATGTCCTCCAGCAGAGCCGCCCATATGATTACAAATTCCATATAAATCATATTTATAAGAATTTTTATCATATCCAACAATATAATTTGTTAAATCTAAATTTTCTAATGGAAAATCTATTAATCTTTGGTCCTTTCTATTATTATTATTAAATCTCTTTAGAGTTATCACGAGAACTTCAGGCAAACTCCAAAATTGGATATTTTTTTCTGCCACCTCTTTATTACCTGTTTTGTCATTTAATATACGGTTATCTCCATCCATCTTTTCAGTAGCAGTATATAATTCAATACATTTCTCTAAAGTTCCTTCTGGTGCCATAGGAACATTCAAATTAAAAAAAGGTTCAGGGGTTATATTTAAATAATCACTTTCTAATGATTTAATTTTAGATACATGAATCCCAAAAAACATATTCAAAAATTCAGAGTATTCTTTTTTATACATATTTTTCATCATACCATAGCAAGCTTCAGCTAATTTATCTGTTTGCGTTATTGCATTTCCCTGAATATTCATTTCAACTTCTCTACAAATGGAATTATGAAAACATTCTGTTATAAATTGTAAAAATTCGGTTAAGTCATTTTGAGCCCAACCTGTAAAAATTACTCTATTTTTTATTTTTGCTACTTTTTGAATAGCCCCTACAAATCCCCCTGGAGAGATTGTACAATTTTCACTCCAAACCATTTTCCTCAAATTATCCCATTCACAAAGAATTAAAGATTCCGGGGTATCATTCAATCTATTTTTATAATGACCCTTATCTAAAAAATTATTTAATTCATAAGTATGTGATAAACATTGTAACGCACTATTCATAAAACATGTATTTCCTAAATTCGCCATTCCGGTTAAACCCATTCCTTTAAATTTTTCAAATTCTTTTCTGTTCATAGAATTATTATCTATTTTTTTTTCTGATGCAGAAGATAACATATTTTATATAATAACGATATTTACATTTAAACACATTTAATAAATAATATATAAATGTCAAATACGCGAACGCGAGTTACTCCTGAAATGTTATTACTTGAATATTTATTAGTAACACGAGAACAAATGACTTTTCATACAACAGTAATGCAATCTTTCTCAGCAACTATTCAAAATTCAACTAATACTATAAGAAGTTTAATGCAAAGATACATAGAAATACAAGAAAGAAATAGAGATGAAAATAATGATAGAAATAGACATAGAGATAGAGAACAAGAAAGAACTAATCAAAATCGTATTGTTTCTAATAGACGAGAACCAACAAATATAGATTTACAATTCCCAGATAGAAGAATGAATAGATGGCCTCCATCAACGACATATTCAAGAGATTATAGACAATCACCCATATCTACATCTACTTTGAGACGAAGAAGAGTTCGTACACCAAATAGAATTAGACCAAGACAAAGGGCAAGAAGAGATATTCTTACCCAAATTTTAGAAAATACCTTATATACATCTGTTACCCGTGTTCCCGCTAGTACAATAGATATATCTAGAAATGTTTCTACACATACATGGAGAGATATTAGTAATACTACAGACCAAACCTTGTGTCCTATAACACAAGAAGATTTTCAATCTACCGATAATATTGCTAGGATTGATTATTGTGGACACGTCTTTCATGACGACGCATTAAGAACTTATCTTACAGAATTTGACCACAGATGCCCTATATGTAGATACAATATACGGACAACTTATCCCACAGACCCTGTTTATATGAATTCTACTACATCTACATCTACTGATATTTCTGCCGTAGAGCAAGATTATAATATTTCTACTTTCAGAGATTTATCTAATAATGTTCCTAGAACTTTGGCACGCACAGATTCAAATACATTTGATATTTCATTTAATTTTTCAAATCTAGAATTTTCAAATAGCACAAGCCTGTCAAGTAATCTTACACAAAGTCCTGCTTTTGAATTTAATATTGACCCTAATAATTTTGATACTGCCATTAATCAATTATCTAATGCCATGTTGTCATCATTAACTAGTGCTATTAATAATCCTGATAATTCAGGAAATACTATTGCTGCCGAATATTCTGTTTTTATTCCTCCACCAGTTACTCAAGATGAATCAACAAGCACGCAAGATGATGATACCGAAACATATTAAAAGGGTAAATATATATTTTTTATGAAAGAAATTATAAAAAATATATGGTTTAAATCACACCAAGTTGGTATGTATATAACACCTTATATATGGTTAATTTATCCAAATATTATATGGTTGTATCTTATTATCATATTATCTTGGTATTTGAATAATAATAAATGTATCATTACACAGTTTGAATATCGTTTGTTTGGTGAAACCTTTTTGGGTAAAGGAAAAAATTTTTTTGTTCCTTTTCATCACCGGATTATTTTATATGTTAATTTTCTTATTGCTTTTACCAAAGAATGAACTAATACTTCTTTGACCATTCTTAGCATTCTCATATTTTCTAAGAGCATCGTCAAATATTATCTTTTTTACCGTTTTATCTCGTAATGCGGTTGTTTTCTCTATTATTTTTTTCTCATTATCCGCATATTTACTTTCTACTATTTTTAAATCCTTTTTATATCTCGCAAGTGTTGTCTTTTTATTAAACATTGACATTTGTTCTAATAACAAATTAAATATTTGAGTTACAGGTTTCATAATTTGATTCGTAATGTAATGCGCATAATCAGGTTTTAAATTATTCTTTCTTATATAAGTAGGATTTTCAACCCTATCTCCTTGTAGTTTAACTTTTACTTTTGTTTGGATATACACAAATGGAATTCGTGACCCTACAGAAGGTTTATTTCCAGGGTCTCTTTTTGCCATTCTATCTGCCAATACTTTATGCGCAATTGAATCCGGATTTTTATAGAATCCATTCAATGATTTACTAATAATTAATTTATCCAATCCTATTTTTTCATCAACCATATCTTTAATATAAGACCTAACAAAATTAGATGCTACATCTGCTGATTCACCTTTCATTAATAAATCTACTACTCTACCATAACAATCTTTTACACAAGCAGCATTATCTCTCCTTTTTAATACAATTCCCATTGATTTCATTTTACATTTATTTGGATTTGTTTCATATAACATACCTACATATCGTTTCTTTGATAACAAAAGGAACGGCATAAATGTTTTTTCATATTCCAAATCATGTGGTCGTTTTAAGAATTTACTCGCCAATTCTCCTGCTTCTATTGCTAATTCAATTGTTATTTCTAATGCCTTTTTACCAATAATCGGAGTTCCATCTAATTCCTCAAGATTAAATGTAAAGAATACAGAATCCGTATCACCATAAATGTATTCAGCCTTACTCCTTACTTGACCAAATTTACTAGTATTTACAATATTATCCTTATAACATTCTTCTATCACTCTTTTTCCATATAATAATAATTTTCTACCCATTGCTGTTGTAGATGCTGCTACATCCATTTCATAAAATGAACTTGTTTTCGCACCCGATTGACCATATAACGAATTAGCGACTACCTTTTTACTCAATTGTCTTTTATCGAAAACGTTTTTCATAAAATCATTATAGGTATCCTCTACCTTTTCAACATCTTCTTTATTTACTTTAATTTTATCACCCTTTTCAGGAATTATTGTATATATTTCTTCACCCTTATCCAATAATCCACTATAACTCTCTCCATTTTTCATTGTTACTGTTTTAAATTTGATTAACTTTCTTGTTGCTTTTCTAGAAGCTAGTAACTCCCTCAAAACTGTTGGCATAATACCTTTCTTTTCTCCTTCAAATTGAACATATCTACAAATTTTTTTTCCGCATATAACCTTTACTTCAGCCGCCTTAGCAGTCTTTCTAACATATTTATAAGTATCATAAGTGATATTTACATATCTAAATCCCGGTAAATTATCATATTTAAATTTGTTTGTTCCACAAGAACTCCACGTTCTTATTAATTTGCCTTGTAAATCATATTCTTTTGTCCATACTTTTGTATCATGTGAAATATTATCACTAATCATACAACTTGGATATAGAGATGAATAATCCACAACAGCAACTGGTTTATCTCTATATAACCCTGCTTTCGGTTTTAAACATATTGCTCCTTCATAACCACCTTTACTCATTGTTTTTCTTAAATCAGGCATTGCTGTATTTTTGGTAGCACATTCCTTACCAATGAAACTAAGAAGCTTTATACCTTGACCTCTCATTGCTACAAATTCAATAGGAACAAAACAAATTTTTGCCTGTTCTACCATTGCCGTATAAATATCATTTTTAATCATTAAATTATGAACCAAATTACAATCCTGAAAACAGTATTTAGCTACAATTGCCTTTGAACTTGGACCCTCATTTGTTAACCTGAAAATATCCTGAGGAGTAACATCATCCTTCGCCAAACACCATCTAAATTTATGTTTTTTATCAATATCTATTTTAAAATTCACTTCAAATGAATCTTTTTGCAAATTACTAATTTTAAATTTCTTACCTTCTTTATATTTATCTGATGAATGGCCTAGAATTTCAAATACGATGAAATGACCATTTTTCAATCCCATTAGATTTTTACTTTTTATTTTTGTTTTATTTCCAATAACTTCATAATCTTTTACTATATCGCCTATAAAATGTGATGCAACATAATCTAATTTATAAGATGGTAAATTTTCTGCCTTTCTAAAATAATTATATAAATCTATTTGAATTCTACCGGGAATTTTAACATATACCAATTCATAAGTTCCGCTCGCTACCTTTGTTGTGCTGTTAACTATTTCACATTTCTCATTTTTATTTCTATTCATTAATGTTAAGAATTCATCTTTACATCCTAATTCATCTGCTCTATCTAAAAGGAAGTGCCAATCAAAACCAAATGTATTATAACCAATAATAATATCAGGGTCTTCTCTTTTTATTAATCTTGCCCATTCCAATAATACATTCCTTTCTTTCTTTTTCCATACGATTTCACTATTAGGAACTTCTGGTGTTTTATCGCATTTATCTAGCACAATCATATTATTATAATAAGGTTCATGTTCTCCCAATTTTAAGAACGTGCTTCCGATAAACGTACATTTATCTCCTTCTAATTTTGGAAGATATCCAGGAATTTTCTTTTTATAATCATATTGCAATGCCTTATCTAATATGTCTAACTTTTTACCAGCATCAAATTTCGCATTTAAACAATAAATCATATCATTCTTTTTAAATTCTGCTGGGATATACATATCCCAATCTTTATATGCTGCTTTTTCTTCTTCATCTAAATTTTCATATTTTCTCCATTCATAATAATGTTCTTCTTTAGTTGGTTCAGGTCGTTCTAATAAATCACCCAGATTATTACTTATAATTTTATTCATTTTTTCTATTATCTTTTCTCTTGATGGTCTAGTTGTTCTTTTTTTTAGATATACACGACTTATACCATCTATCTTTTCATATCTAAAAGCTGCCAATGTCAATTTTATAACCAATTTTTTTCTTTCTTCTGGGGATTTTTTAGAAATCACTTTTTTATTTTTTGTCCAATATTGAATTATTTCTCCTATCATTTTTCTATATGATTTTTTGGGAACTGGAAAATCTCCATGACTTGAAGAAGCCTCAATATCCCAACTCATAACTTTCATTGGAGTTCCACTTTCCTTATCAAGTAGAGGTTTTATATTATCCCAAGTTGTTTCATATTCATAATTACAATATGTCGTTTTCTCTGTTAATTTTCTCTTTTTAATTGCTCTATTAAACGTTGCCCAACCCGAAGGACTAATATCTTGTATATGAAAATATCTTAATAATGGCGGTAACATTGATTCATACAATTTCAAATGAGTCTCTTCAAATTCTAATCCATTCTTTTTCAATCGTCTATTTTTAAAATTCTTGGAATTAGTATACCATAATTTTTTTACTTTATTGAATATTGTATGATTTTTAAAACTTATCCTTACGAATTTATAATCCTTGAATTTATCAAATCCATATAACTTCTTTTTTTTCACTATTTCACATTTTAAGATTGAATTCTCATAATGAGAACCTACTTCTTCTTTTAAATATTGTTTAAAACTAACTACATTTCTTTTCTCCCAATTATCAGGAACTAATACATAAAAGAACGGATTGAAACCTTTCACATATATACAGTATGTTTTTCCCTTTTCATTCATTGCAAACATCTTTATTAAGAATTTTTTATTATCTTCTCCTTGTTCATCATTCCATACGTCATAAGTTGTATTATCTACTTGGAAGTCAAATAACCTAAATTGAGGTTTTTTCTTCTTTGTTGTCATTTTAATACTATAATATTATAGTGTATGTTTATTTCAATTTTAAATTCAAATAATAAGTATTATTAAAAAATTGAATATAAATAATTTAAAATTAAATGAATTAATTATATACAATGACTGATAGAGGAATACCTGCCGAAATCAAAACCGGATTTAACACTCTTGTTCCAGAAGACCCCACTGAAAATATTGCATCCATTGTTTTAGTATTTATGGAAAATGCCTTAAAATCCGCATCTATTTATGTAAAACATGCAAAAAGAAATAGTATCACCCCAGAAGACATTAAAAGAAGTTTGATGTTAGAAATATTCTTTATAAAACAAAGACCTAATATGTTAGAACAATGTGAAGAAATGAAAAAAACTATTAATAAAATACTAGAAGAAGATGATGATGATGATGATTTAGACCAATTATCAAACATTTATGCTGACAAAGAAGAAGAATTTAAGGAAAGTGAATGTGAATGCCCTATGTGTAATTGTATGAATACAATTTATACAAGATGGGAAGGTTTTACACCCGAAACAAGTATTGAAAGAGCAATGTATAAGCATATTAATGATATTGCTTAATCGTATTTAACTCTTACCCATTTTGTTACCTGTCCCAAATATACAAAATCTGGAAATCCTTTTTTATTATAACTGTCCGCATCTTTACATACTTCAGTAATTTCTACTTCACGACCATCTGTAGTCAAGTATATATTAGTGGAGTTACGTTCTGATTTATCATCATGGAACCTCTTTCTTTCAAGAAGATTTTCTTTTTGTATTTGTGAAAAGAATGCGTGGCGTATGTCTTGGGAACTCATTATACTTAATCTATTTAACGCTTATTTAAATAGATTATTTTTATTTCAATTTTGCATACCTAACTCTACTAGACAAATCATTTAAAAACAAGATTATATTTTTTTTAAATGATTCTAAAACCACAATCTACTGATTTTCATTTCTATAGAAGTTATCATCAAAATCCTTATAACAAAGCCATTCATTTATTATGTATTCCTATGTTATCGTTATGTTTTCTTAATTTCGCAAGTTTAATTAAAGCTGATAGAGCATTATTATTATTTTATTCATGTTATTATTTTTCATTTAATTTAAAGGTTGGTACAATCATGACAACTTATTTGATTGGATTATATACATTCGCAAATTTTTGGAGAATATATAATGTTAATTGGAGAGAAAATTCTTATTATTTATTTGCTTTTGCATGGATATTCCAATTTTTTGGTCATTATATTGAAGGGAATAGACCAGCATTACTGACAGGGTTCAAGCAAGCCTTTTTAGAAGCCCCATTATTTACTATGGAATATGTATACCCTTCCCTCTTAGATTCACTTTAGAGATATCATTTTAAAAAATCTTTCGCGCATCGCACTTCTATTTTTTCTTCTTTGTTTTTTTGTTTTCCTTTTTCTCTTTTTCTTTTTCTTTTTTGTTTTGGTTCTATGTGTTTTTCTGCATTTACCAAGTGATTTTTTAATAAATCTTGCTAAATCTTTCACCTCTCTTTTACCATTATAATCTTTTTTCTTTTTTCCACCAACAAGAAGTCTAATTGTAGGATATCCTTCAACCCCGCCGCCGATTATGTTTAATTTTGATATCATAGGTTCTGGAACATTCAAAAATATACCATCTCCTGATTGTTTTTTAATATCTCGTTCAACTTCAGGCATTACTCTAGAATTTAAATCTTTACAATGACCACACCAATCCGCATAAAATTTCGCTATTACTTTTTGATTTTTATTATTCATTAACTTGTTAACATTTGATAAATTTGAATCATTTACAGTTATTATTCTAATTTTACCGCCTTTCATTTATTGTACAGAGAGAAATTTATTTATACAAATATATATATACAATGAAAATGAATTATAAATTAGTTGCTATTGCAATCGCATTTTTATTTGGGTTATATTTTTGTTTGAATTATAAATCTGGCGATTTAATTGAAAATTTCGCAGGAATAGGTGATTGTCCTAATTTGTTAGTTAAAAAAGGAAAAGAATTACATTTGATAAATACTAAAAAAGCTAGGATTCCTGGAGTAAATCCTCTTAAATTTAATAATTTAGAAGAATACGCGGAATATATTAAATGGAGTCAAAAAGTAGGCAAAAAATGTCCTATTTTATATTATGAACAAACATATAATACACAAAATGAAAGAGGGTTTAGGCTACTAGATGACCCTCTTAATCCTTCTGCTGGATTACCAAGCACACCGGCTCCTCAACAAGCATCAAAACAATTGCTAACAGATTCAAATAGAGACGACCCACCATATAATAAAAATAATTATTCAGGGTTTGACCCTCAAGACCAATATATAGGTATTAAAACACCTTTAGATAATGTTAATCTTCAAAGAGATAATGGAAGTTTAACACCAATGGACCCTAATTGGGTTGGCGGCAAATGTACTCAGAAAGCCATAAATGCTGGAGAATTTGACGGTAGAAGACGGGAACCTGATTCCACACAAGGTTATAATTAACTATTTAAATAATATCTTTGTAAAGTAAATATGAAAGATATTATTCCTCCTTTGGCTGTAGGATTAACCGAGATATCTATGGGGCATCCTTTTGATACCGCAAAAGTATTAATCCAAAATAAAAAAAAATGGTTCGGATTGCCGGTCAGCCATTACTATAGAGGATGGAAATTCCCATTATGTTGTTCTTGTATATTTAATTGCACTGTTTTCCCTATGTATGAAAAAACAATAAAATATACAAATAGTTATTGGTTATCAGGATTTATATCAGGAATGGTTGTTTCTCCTATTGTTTTTACACTTGATACGTTCAAAATTAAAAAACAGATAAATAAACCAATTTCATTATCGTTATTAAAACCTATGCATGGATTTTGGTCAACAACAGCCAGAGAGACAATCGCAATGACAGGATATTTTGGAACATATAATTCTTTAAAGAAAGAAGGATATAATCCTATGATATCAGGTGGTATAGCTGGTTTAGTAAATTGGACAACAACTTATCCAATAGATGTTATTCATGCTAGACAAATAGCACAACATATAAGTATTAAACAAGCTATAAAACAGGGTAATTTATGGAAAGGATTTCCCGTTTGTGCTACTAGAGCTGTTTTAGTTAATGCTACTACATTTTCAGTATATGAAAAAGTAAAAAAATTAATTAACTAATTCGGTAGTAAGATGAGCATTAAATACTACCAGAGACCTATTAAATCCGCTATTTATAGACGAATTCCTTTTGGGTGTACAAGTTATTGTTCCTGAGTGTCCAAATAGACTTCTAAAAACAAAAAAAACTCCAATATAGTCATCTTCATCAAAATAACCCATACATCCTTGATCAGATGCGATTGGTGTTTTATTTTTTAGTCGCCAACTTCCACCACTTGAACTATTATTAAAATATTTACTTGAAGTCCCAGTAGGTAAGGACCAAGTATATCTATCTATACAAGTTGCATATTGATTACTTGCGTCACCTTGTATCATATCTGTGTATGCGCCATGTCTGGAATTAGGCGATATCCATAATTCCATTGAAAAGTCTCTTGCTTGTCCTGTACTATTATTAAATTCCATTTTAGTATTCAAATTTTCTAATCTTACAGATGAATAAAATCCTCTAGCTAATGGATACCAATATTTAGTTATACCAGTAGAACCATACATATAACTATCATAAAGTAAAGAAGCAGCCTTTACCGTACTAGATCCAGATGATGAATTTATTGTAAAGGATTGTCCTCCAGAACTACTTCCTTTCCAGCTCATAAGAAACGTTACTTGTGTAGGAGACCCCATTACATAACAGTTATTTCCTGGACCACCTCTATATATCATATTAGAAAAAGGACTATTATTAGATGGCGCTGTGGGCGTTGTTGTCGCAAATCCTAATGTACCAATCGGTTGACTTACTAATGCTCCTGACGCATCATCAAGGGATGAATAATTATTCAATGCTACAGAATTAAAGGTTAGTCCACTTATAGACCCTCCATTCATATTTAGAGTATTTCCACTCATATCTAATTCATCATTCATATATATTTTGTTTGCGACTATATCTGAATTATACATTAAAGTAGACCGCCCTCTGCTTATTCCCTTATATGCCTGTGTTCTTTCATTAACTAATACTCCTGTTGCGCTTGGGAAAAAATCAGGAAAAGCATTGAAACCGTGTGCAAATTGATCGCTCACATATAATGTGCTACCTGGACCCCTATTATAACCAAGAGGAGTATTATCGGACAAAGGGGAACCACTTATATCACACCACCATCCATAATCATTGTTATTTTGATATATTCGTAATTTTAAATCAACTTGAGGGTTACTATTATCAGGTCCTATTTGTATTTGTAATATACCACCATCATATGTTCCACTGGATATTTTATACGCCATTCTAAATGCGTTTATTTGGCGATTACTAGTACTATAACGGACATTTCCTACAGTATCCAATGTTAAACCATAACCATAATGATGATTTACTCTTAATCTTATAGTTTGATGACATCCAGACATATTATTTATAAATTCAAACTCCGCATCGGCTCTTTGTTTCTGGGCCTGATAAAATCCACCGGCAGGATTACCGGGTGCAGTGCTTGAAATAGGAGGATCTCCGCGCGGACCAACATATGCGACGGATATCCAATCATTGGCGCTAATACCTTGTGTATCAAACGCAAATTCTTGATATCCATCAGCAACCAAAGTTTTATAGTTATCTGCTACTCCTCGCGTTGTAATTGTAGTATCTGTAGGAAATACTGCTTGAGAAGTTGCACCAGACTGAAAATTTAATATATCTGTTGTTATTGTTCCATCTACATTTACGTTGGAAACATCTAATGTTCCTGCTATTCCAGCACCATTTTTTGCCTCTATTGGCGCATTAAATATAACCTTATCTGTAGAACTATCAACATGTAATGCTGGGTTTTTTGGTGTATTATAAATATGATAATTAGGCGTGTTTATATAAGTTGATATATCGTTTCGTGAGGAGGTACCCCCATTATCATTTAAACTAATTATCCAATCAGATGGATAACCTGAACCACCCATAGATGTATCTCTCATATCAATCGCCTTTGTCGCACTATTACTTGAACTATTACCAAGATTTACAGCAAAGTTTGTTCCAGACCCAGTTCCAGAATAAAACGAGGTGCTTTTACCGCCATAAATATACATATTACCACTATTATTCATACCCCAAGTTGATTCCCAATAAGCCCCATTTGTATAATTATCATCTAGTGAAATTATTTTAAATTGTGGTCTAGAATAATTGTTTTGATCAGCTGTTTCACCACTATTTATCAAAGTTAATCCACCGTTTCTCTGCTCAGTAGCAGCATTCATTATTATACCCCCGTCCTTGGATTCTAATATTAAATTATTATCCCCATCTAAATTTGCTAGATTCTGATAAGTAGAGAACGGTAAAACATTTGCATCTTTTGTTATCAAACATGAACTAGTATCTTTCATCCCTAATCTTAGGTTATTGGATGCTAATAAATCAGTATTAAACATTGAACAAGAAGATATATCAGTTCCAGTTAAATCTATTTCTCTTTTTACCCAACCAGCTTGAGGATTATTTCCAGTTGAAAAATTTGTATTTATTGTCCAGTGATTTTGAAGTCCTTCAAAAGAACCAGTTCCATCATTCTTATCATTATTATAACTAAATAATTCTATTCCACCATTTAATGACGTTATTCCTGTATCCAATTCTATTTTTACAAACGATTGAGCGCCTATTTGAGGGGAGGCACCAGTATCAACATGACTATATAATTTAATTTTAGATATCAATGTTTTGGTTTTTGTATGAGATATCAAATTTAAAGAATGACTTTGATTATAATTACTCGATGTGACTGCTGAAAAACAATATACAGCATTAAATACTATTTCTTGAATATAAGGTATTCCTCCTACAGAATGTTTTGCTCGTAATTTAAACATTCCATTACAGGCTATTTCAACATAATTGCCTGGAAAACTTTGATTTATAGCATAACAACCAAATAAATAGGCATTATTCGTTGAAGGGGGAGGCCAAGGTATAGATGAAGCTTTATTTATTATATTATTTCCATTAACAATTATTCCTTTTGTATTTATAAGTGGCTGTGTTTGATATAAATGAGAAGGAAAGGATGTTTTTGATATATTGTATTGGTGTATTCTTGTTCCTGTTGGAACAACTGCTGAAGTATAATTAAATGGTAATAATTTCCAATTTACTTGAAATCCATCTGTTAATCCTTCATTTTCATTGTTTATTTGTAAACGAGACGTAATAAAAATTTTTTTTTGAGAATATAATGGTGTGTCTGGGTCATAAAGCGCCCATAATCTAAATTTATTAGCTGTTGTATCTTTATAAATAGACAAATCTCTAAACGTAAGTTGTGTACCGCCTGACCCGGAATTATTTTGACTTAAAACATTCAAATTTACTCTATCATCTTGACCCATTCCTAATACAAATAAAATATTTTGATTATATCTATTTGCGGCGTTATATCCTTGCGTATCCCAATTCATAGTAGCATTAATTTGAAATAATCCATTATTTATTGTATGTGCCATATTAGGTTTACTAGAATTTACATTTCTCAAGTCATCACATTCAGCAATTAAAAACCATCCACTTGGGTCAGCCGTTTCAATAGTATGGTTTTGTGTTTTAACTAACATTGTATCATTTGAGCTTATATCACCTACTTTCATTCCAGAAACGTTTAAAGAATTAAAACTAGCATCTATTCCCTCTATATCAACAACCGTTGTATCTTTTCCAGTTACAATCAAACTAGATTTAACCATTAAATTACCTGAAACATCTACATTATTTGTGAATGATTCTCTTAATGTACTTATAGCATTAGGGCCCGGAGTAGCATCTATTTTCAAATTCATCATTTGATATCCGGTTGACCAAGGGGAGTTAGGATATAGCGATTGATTAGCTTGTAAAAATAAACCTTCTGTTGTTGGTATTGGCACACTATTATTTCCTACTTGTTTTCTTCCCATTATCCATCCTCCCCCAGATAAACGACCATTGGATAAATGTCTTTGTAATCCATAACTATTTTTATACATTCTTATTTCACAATGTGTCATACCAGGACTAGCCGCTCCAGGTTGAAATCCTAATAATAAATAATACGTCATATTTCCTAGATAAGGTACTCCTGCTATTGCTATATTTGAAACTCTAGTGCCGTTGCCATTAAAACTATTTGATAATACTTTTATAAAAGGTTGAATCTCCCCACCCATATAATTTTTCAAATCTCCATGAAACCCTGCCAGAAAATGTAACGTTTGTTTAGAATCACCGCCAGCACCTCTACCTTGATTATTTGTAAATGTAAAATATGCGGTAACATTATCAAAATCATTTCCTGTTCCGGTAGTTGCGTCAAAATCACTTACAAATGCTATTACAAAATAATCCAATGCCGGAGCTGTATTTGTAGGTATATACTGTTCCGGTACATTATTTTTGGTTAAAATGTAAGTTTCTTTTATATTTAATTGGTCTCCTAATGTAAGATTAATTCCAGATAAATCATTAAATGTCGCCGCTGAATATGTCATATTACCACTAACATTTAAATCTCCCCCTACAGTAATATTTCCTGTAGTTTCCAAGTTGCTAGCGGATACATCTGTTAGGGTTGTTTTTCCTGTTACCTTTAATTCAGCATCTATTAAAGAATTTAAAGTTGTTGCTTTCATCCCTCCCAGTCGCCCATTGGCGGCGTCCAGCTCCCCTGGATTAAATGTCAAATCTATCTCTGCTACTGTCAAATTTAAATTTGGTGCTGGAGTTGTAGTTAAATCCCAAAATCCTACGTTGCCACTGTTTCCTTTTCTTTTATTTTGGTAAACTCTAACATAAATACCTGTTGAATTTGTTGTGTAACCTCTTTTGATAAATAAATTGGCACCTTCATAATAACTATTTCCAGATGAATCTATTTTTATACCTGTAATTCTTTGTCCATAATAATTATTTGATAAAACATCAATAAAATTCCCCCTGCGATAATTAGAACCAGCCCTAAAAACTAAGGTTTGTCTTAATCCAGAAGTATTATCATCTAAAATGAACAAACCATTTGCCATTTCTCCATTAGGGGCTTTAGCAAGATTAGCTATACAAAACCACTGTTCATTGCCTAAACCCATTATACTTCCACTAATATCAGCACTAAAAAATGCTTTATAATCTACAAATCTTGAACCACCTATACTTTCTATTAATCCATCTACCTCTAAATTTCCACCTACACTTACATTAGAACCTACACTTACATTAGAACCTACATCTAAATCTCCACCAATCCATGTATTTCCCGTGGTTGTAATTGCTATAGCAGAAACGTCTGTTAATGTAGTTTTTCCTAATACATCTAGCGTACCAGATATATCTGTATTTCCGGAAACATCCAAATTATCATTTATCGTTATAAAATTTGTAGAAACATCTGTTAATGTTGCTTTTTCTATTACATTTAGCGTACCAGATATATCTACATTTCCGGATACATCTAATGTTCCTCTAAAAAGACTATTACCAGAAACATCCAATTCATAAAAAACATTATTTAAACTGGGGTCTTGTGTATGGTTGACGCTTGAATTATCTATAATCGGTTGTTGATATCCTATAAACATGTTTTTCCGCACATAATTATATTGACTTCTTATAGCATCTTTGTCATTTAACTCTAATACATTTGCCGAACCATCAGGTAATATCATTCTATCAATATGTTCAATATTTCCTAAAGCGCCACTTAAATCTCCTACTTGAACTTGTCCAGAAACATCTAAATTTGTAATTCCTAATTTTCCATCATACACATAACAGGTAATAGTTGGAGCAACATTTTTATCTTGAACAGGTCCGCCTGTTGAGTCGGTAATTTTTTTATCTTCTATATTATAACCTTCCAAATCACTCTGGTCTGCATAAAATAATACATATCCCGAACCAGAATCCATTAACCAATATATATTCCCTACTCCCATATTTTCAGGTTGAAAATTAGTACCACTAGAAAAAACATTCCGTTTTACAATAGGAACATATCCTAGAGTTACATCATCATATTTAAAAGGAATACAATGTTCTAATACACTAGCTTTATTGGTTATTGTTGATCCTGAATAATCTGTAAAACTTCCCCAAACTTTTCCAAGTGAAGCTGAACTTACAGGAACCAAAGACAAATTTTTGAAAAATTTCAAATTACTATCTGGATATATTTCAGCAAATGTTAACCCGTCATTAACATGACCTGGATTACTATATGTAGATTGCATTACAGTGTTAGTAGCATAGTTACTTGAAGAATCTAACCAATTTGATGACGCATCTAAATTATCAAGTTTAATTGGTGGGGCATCTGGTATTTCTTCTATCATAACATCTTTGCTAAATATATTGGGGACAAACGAGTATGATTCTGTTGCAAAATTTCCCCCTATTTGTGTAGCAGCAACACCCATAAACTGTTTAAATAACAAATTTGTTTTTCTTGAATCTGATATTGGATTGGACATATAGAATATAATAATAAAATTATTATATTTTATGAACTATGACTATGGAATAATATAACTAAAATTTTGAAGATGTGGTGTAGATGAACCGGAATCGGTTACAACATCATTACTATCTACTTCTACAAATTGTATGGTAATTTGTTTAATATCTATAGAACCTTGATTGGGAAGCCCTATTCTAAAATATAAATCATAATTTCCATCTGCTGTTCCCATGAATCCCCATAATCTATGAACTTTATCCGTATTTGTTGCCCTTGTGGCAATTGTTATATCCATTGAACCAGAATTATTATTACAATTTGCCGATGAACCAAGCGACCAATTTCCTGTTAAATGGGTAGCTTTCCATCCTGTTTCTTTTGGAGTCGCAAAATTCGTCCCAGGGTGTGAATTCAACCCACCTTTTTCTTGCCACCATACAACAGGGTCGTTACAACTACCAGCTCCCCCTGTTAATTGTGATTTTGTTATTGTAGGTAATGTTATTAAACTACCAGAAGAACTCATATATGATAATTTAAATCCACAATATCCTGATGCGGGTAGTGTTAAAGTAGGAATTGTAACCTTTAAAACCATAAATTTCCATAATAAATTAGAATTCCAGTTCCAAGTTGGAGGGCTTGCTGTGCTAAAATCATTATTATTTCCATAATTAATTTCCCACCATTTTGGGTCATTTGCGGTAGGAGCATAAGTTGTTGCTGTTGAACCTAATTGTTCTCCTCTGTTATTTAAATATAAGTAATCTTGAGTAAATGGATTGGTAACATGGTTTCCAAACCAATAATAGCGTTCATAATCAATATATGGATTTTCAGAGGCAGTAGCCCATTGTCCTGGTTTAAAACCATTTTTTGCCCACATTAATTGTCTTTCTCCTCCATTTAAACTTTGAGTTCCATCGGATAATCGTAATGTATGGTCATACGTTGTGGTATAATCAGGGGCAATTCCATTATCGACAAAAGGATATTGCGAATATGTTCCAGAACCTGTTCTTTCTCCAACTTTATGTAAAGTTACTCCGGTGTTAAAGGTATTATCCCAAAACAAAAGATATTTCCCATCAGGACCAACGCCTTTTCCTTCAAATCTATTTTTATATGAACTATTTCCTGCAGAAGAATATTCTTCTCCTATTGTTTTTCTTTCACCGTATTCCTCATTCGTTTTTCCTCTGTTTGATCTAAAAATATTATTATCATAACTAGCATTTACGTAAAAAAGAGGATTTGATGTATTAGGAGTAAGTAAAGAATATGTATTATGGTCAAACAAATCTCTACTATATTTATTACTTCCAAATGAAGCTGCCGCTGAATCATCAAAATCAAAAGTACCATTCAATGTTGATAAATCATTTCCTCCATTAAGACTACTTGGTAAATCTGGAAATGCGTTTGTTGCGTTTGACGCAGCAGACCAAGGTTTTGTTACTGTTTTGGTCGTCCCACCCCATTGAATATAATTACCTGATGGTTTGGTTGAATGATAACCAGGATTATATGTGGAGCCACTGTAGCCGACAGAAGGCAACGCACTGCCTGCCGTTCCTGATCTAACATAAAATCTCAACAAATCTAACATATTACTACTGTCGGCAGGCCACCAAGTTGGGTCAAATTGGTTAAATGTCATTGAATACGATATTACATCTTGAGATGTTTTAAATTTAGGTAATCCAAAGAAATTAGATGATGGATCCTGACCAGAAGTGTTTGAACCAAATTTAAAATTATTAGTTCTACCACCTCCTTCATAACTATTAGTACCATCATAACCGTCATTAATTACAAATGTTGCCCCTCCAAAATCAAAAGTAATATCTTGTGTTGGTATTGTTGCTGGATTAAAAAGTTTATATTGACCACCTGTTGCTGATACACTATTATTAGTATAACGAGACCAATTACCTGTTGCGGATGGTTTTAATTCTTGATAAATAGTTACCTTATACCCTTTTTGATTTGTGTTATTAGAAACGTCCCTGTAATTTGCCAAATTTATATTTTTTATTTTAACATCGCTTAATATTGTCCCACAATAATAACCGCCATTTCTTGATATATCGTTGGTGGTTTCATACGCATTTGTTATTGCGGATGTTTTCCATTCAAGCAAAACATTTGTTGGATTTGTAGCACCTGTTCCAATACCTGGAGAACCAAATCCTCGTTGAACACCACTTAAATCCCAACCAGCAACCCAATTTCCGACGCCATCTAGTTTTATTTCACTATTCATTCTTATTATATCATTATTCACTGTTTCTATACCAACATATGTTTCATTTCCTGTTGATGATACAATTCCATTTGCCCTAATAGATTTACCATATCCTGCTGTAGAAGTATATTGCAATGTTGTATTAGAATTCAAAAATATTAAACTTGGTACGGAAGCGATAGTAGCAACATCTTCCCATGCTTTATAAGCACTCCGTAAAATGGTATATTGTGATATTGGTGCCGGCCATGTTCCGGAAATTAGCGAATAATTTCCTGTTATTTCAGTGTTTGGTAATCCACTAGCATAAATGTTCGTACATTCACTTCTTAAAGGACGAAGTGTTGTCCAAATAGGTTGTCCATTCCAAGCACTATTTTTACTAGCATCTGTATAACCATCTACAGTGTTACGACTTGGGTCTAAACTATATCTCATGCTATATCCTGTTAATTTATAGTTATGTTCTGGAAATATAATCAATGGGTGTGTTGATGAAGTTAATGTACTTGTCCATCCACTATCCCAAGGGGTGCTTACATTATTCGCATTAGAAGGAATCCAATTCAAACTATTATCAGCCACATCTGGTATATTTATTGATATATCTATATAATTTAGATTAGATACACCTGCTTGAGAACCGTTTACTTGTTTTGAAGATGATGCTCTACTACCACTTAAATCATATCTATATTGAACCTTAGGTAGAGACGCATTATTTTTATTTAATGAAGAAAACCGTGTTCCTAATTCTTTTTCAACAATTGACTCTGACCTATTTGCTACTGATAACTGAATATCATTACCTGAATTATCGTTATATCCACGAATAAAAAATCTGTTATATTTTAAATCAGCTGCTAGTGTTGGGATTGTAATAGTTAGTGGAGGAGTCGGGTCACCATAATCTCCTATAGCTAACCCTCCTGTATCTGGAAGGTATATCCAATTCCACGACATATCAAGGGCGGCATTGTGTTCAACATAACTTGGGTCTTCTATAGTAACTTGTGCACGATTTACCATTGCTATTCTAAGTCTTACTTTAGCACCAGCAGTTGGTGTATTGCCGGTTCCCCAAGTAGCTGGTAGAGAAAAACCATATGTGCCATTATTGAAATTATATTCATTCCCTGAAACAGTACTATTAAATATATTTATAGTTGTCGTTTGTCTAGGCAAAAAATCAACAGTTTCCCAAATTGTTTTACTTATTGTATTTGGAAGATAACTCGTATTAGAATTGAGTGTCACATCTGTCCAACCTTGACCTGTTCCTAAAATACTACCCGTTTGGTCATACAACAATATTTGAACTCGTAATCCTTGAAAATAAGGTAAATAATTATAATCATCGGTTATGTCATTAAACCCACTTGATGAAGAATTTACACAATTTTTACTATTATCAACCATAGGTTGTATATTTCCTACAAAATCAAATGCTGCTCTTTTTTGAGTCGGATTTATCCAACTACTAATAAGTCGTGGTGGGTTCTGGGCTGTATCTAACGTTATAGTCCCAGAAGAGGCTGCTCTAGGTGCGTCAAAAAACCATTCATTCAATGAATTATCTATAATAAAAATATTTTGACTATTATCAGCAACATTGTTTCCTGAAGAATCTGTCCCTCCAGACGGATCTACCTGACCTCCACCTCCGCCTCCGCCTCCACCTGTGCCACCAGAAGGGTCTGTTCCTCCACCACCGCCAGAAGTTGGTAATACTTCAGCGGGGTCATACATTTGAGGAGAATATGTAAATCCTCCATTATCATTATCTTTATAAGTCAATAAAAATGATATATTAGAAAAGGCATTTGACTGTCCTCCAGAAGCATCATATATTTTGGGAACATATGGATTACCACTAGCATCAACATCTCCCAAATATCCTCTACCATTATAAGATATATCATATATATGTATTATAGGGTCTCTGAATGTCCCGTCTCCGTTAGAAATTCCAGGAGCTTGACCAAGCATATAATTTCTAGAATTATCAACGGCTATATAAAAATTCCAACTCAAATCTAAATAATTTATTGATATATCCGTTAAATATTGATTTACTTTCCAATTTCCTGTATATCCTGAACTAGCTGCAGGCCAAGCATATCTTCTTCCGATTCTACCATTATTTCCTGTTACAGAATTAAAAGAAGCGTCTGTGCCTATATCTATAAATTGTATATTAGAACCACCAGTATTTGTAAAACTATTTATCGCATAATTATTATTTTGATAAATCCAATATGTATCAGCTGACATTTATATAAATTACTAATATTTATATAAATTTTTTACACAATTAATTCTAAATATGTTAATGCGTTAACATTCGCAAGTCCTGGGCCATTAAACGGGGCAGTATTACCTGACAAATCTATTGGTTTTTCTATATTTACCATGGCAATGTTTGCTAAATAACTATGGTCTTTTTTAAATGTGATGGGTATATCCGTCCATTTTTCTACATAGTGTGTACCACCGAAAGGTCCGCTGCCTTGAATATATTGATATCCACATTTATTTTCACAATACCATAAATGATCTCCTATAAAACCTGTTTTTTGTGAATGAATTACATAAAAATCTGGACAAGGTACAGACGGTGCTGGGGCCCAGTCTGCGTGAGTAACTTGATTATAATTTGTCCATTTAACACCTGAAGATTGTTGTTTTGTTAACGGCGGAACATGAAAATCTGTTGTTGTTGTTGCTGTTAAAGCAGATGAACCCTTTACTAAAGCATATGCTTGGGGATTATAATAAAATACTACTCCTCCATTTGTTGTACCTGATTGCCAAGTACCTTTTTGATTTAAAAATTTCATTGTTCCATCTGGTGCTGTCTCTGTAAGTATAAGTCTCCATCCTAAATTCCAACCATTTGGACTAATATTTTCGTATAAATCAAATGTATTTCCTGTATTTGTTGGGTCTGCTGCAGTTGTTGGTCCAGAAATATCCCATACATCAAAGTTGCCGTTAATATGTCCAGTAGTAGTAATACCGTGTGCTATACCAGTATCGTTGTCCGTGGGTTTCACACCAGGGGCTGTGGGAGTATATGCTGTTCCAATATTATTACACATACCATCTCTATTACAATTCCCAACATCTGTACGACCCGATACTGTGTCTGTTATTCTCGAGTTAGCCCAATTAGCTCTAAGAGGATTCCCACCTATCATATTCTTACCAGGCAATTCATCTTTTAAAGTTAACCAGTTTGTTGCATTTTGACCTTTTCTACCTTTCAACCATAATTTAATTTTACTAAATGTTTGTGTTTGTGTAAATGTTATTTGACAAGCTTGATATATAGGATAAAAAACATTCTGTTGTCCTATAGTATAAGGAATTTTATCTATTAACGACATAAAAGTAGGATTTGCTGGTGTAAAAGTAAATCCACTATTTGACAAATCCACAAACGTATCCCACCTTACAGCCGCGGACGAAATATCCTGATGAGGTAATGCGCCATCTTTTGAACTTGGTGCTGGAGGAGGATTAACCAAACCATATATATTTTTATTTGTTATCAATATACCATCTTTATTTGACATAATATATAATAAATTTATATATTATATTTGTTAAAAATAACCTCCTGCTTTTTTGGCAACACTTCCTCCTCCTCCACCACTACCTACCATATCTAAAGCTTTTAACATTTGCATGTTTTTAATGATACTTGCTGATTTTGAATCTAATGGTTTATTATTTGTAATACACTCTTTTATCTGGTTCCTAACTGTTAGTTCTAATATGTCTTTATGATATTCTACTATATCTTGATATTCTGGCATCCCTTCAACAGTATCCAACTCTTCTCGCGTAGAATCTATAGCTTCATCCATCTTTGAATTTTCTTCAACTTGTTCCTCTAGTTTTTTTTGTAATCTTTCATTTTTTTTCTCTTGTTTTTCTTCATCTGTCATTCCTTCGATAAATCCTTCTTTTAATGCATCCGCTGGAGCCCCGAGAGCAGCCAATCCTTCTCCTCCTATTTTTAAAAGTCCTGAAGCAAAATATAATGCTAATAAAATTAATGCTGAATATCCTAAATATAATACTATTTGTTTTTTTTGCATATATATTTTTACAATATTTAATTTGTATTGATAACAATAATATTTGATTTTTGATAAAGTAGGTATTGAACAATATTTCTTATACTTGTTTTTGATATTCTTCTAATAACTCCGTTTTCGGTAGTATAAGATAAATCATCTAAACATTTTTGATTTGTATCCAAATCGCATAACAAATTATATAATGACCCATATTTATTCATTATTACCTGAGATGTATGAGAGCTTACTCCTGGTATTTGACTCAAAATAATTTCCCCAATATTTTCTGGAGTTATGTTGTCTTTTTTTACTTTTTTTACAACCTCGCAATATTTTTTTGGTTTTTTCTCTCCAGCTTCATAATATGAAACCTTCTTTTTCTCTCGATTTAATTTATCACACATTCGTAAAATATATTCGGCTGTCTCAGTGATATCATGAGTCTTTATTACTGAAAATCCTTTGTAATAATTTAAACTAAAAATGGCCGAATATAATGTATTTGCTTGAACTTTGTATTTATTAACCCAATTAGATAAGTTACCTTCAATCAAATAAATAATATTATGATTATGAACTGGATTATTCATTAATCTATGAGATTGTTCAACATACCGCCCATCCTTTATAGACGAAGCAAGGTCATTTAAAGATTTTCTCTCCACAATTAATTTTTCGTTTCCATTATCATCACAAATAATTACATCTCCTACAGGTAAGTTTTCTATTTCTATATCTATCTTTTTAAAATCAAACTGCTTTTTAAATGCTTGTATAAGCTTGATTAATCTTTTTTCACGCAAATCTATTTTCAACTTCATTTAACTTAATAAGTATTCACTCTTTTAAATAACTTATTAAATAGTATCTAAATAATATCCTAATCCGTTAGAATCATTTTTGAAAACATATCCTTCTTTTGCGCCGACAAATGACTCGCTTGGAATAAATTCTTCTTGTTGATAATTTTCCATAGGTTCTTCTACACTTTTTTGAGATGTTTGCATATAAAAATATACACCAATCAAAATAGATAATCCTATTAATATATACGATATCATATACACCATTCCTTCATAAAAATACTAAATATATAACTTATTAATGAAATCAATATAAACAGATAAGACCTTTATCATTTAGATGGATACTAAAACACTCCTACAAGATGGTGACATTCAAAAAGATGACGGTGACTTGATTTTTAACCCGTATAACAGTAATAACAGGGAAATTACAGAAAATGAGGTATGCGATATTTTAAAGAAATATGGCGTACCAGATAAAGTTCATAATATAAATCTTTACAAACGAGCATTTATTCATAAATCGTATTGCAAAAGACCAAAATTAGAAAATGAACAAAATGGCGTTATTATTATGGATAGACCCGATAATTGCATGAAATTAAAATCCAAATCTAATGAAAGATTGGAATTTTTGGGAGATGGGGTATTGGAATGTATTACAAAATATTATTTATACCGACGATTCCCCAAGGAAAACGAGGGTTTCATGACGGAAAAAAAGATTGCCATTGTTAAAAATGAACATATTGGTCGTTTAGCATATGAAATGGGATTAAATAAATGGTATGTTATGTCTTCGAACGCGGAAGAGAAAAAAACACGAACAAATTTAAAAAAATTAGGATGTTTATTTGAATCGTTTTTAGGCGCATTATTTTTAGATTTTAATAAAATTGATATCAAAGATGAAAATGATTGGTTTAAAAATGTTTTTGTTACTGGCCCTGGATTTCAAATAGCACAAATTTTTATAGAATCTATTTTTGAACAACACATTGACTGGGTTAAACTAATTCAAAGTGATGATAATTATAAGAATATTTTACAGGTTATTTTACAAAAAGCTTTTCAAGTTACTCCTGTATATAGAGAAATAAGTGATTGGGATGATGAAACTGGATATCACATGGGCGTTTATTTATGTTTAAATAAAAAAAGCCATGAATTTACTCCTCAAGATGAAAATATAAAAAATTTGGGCTTTTTTGGTTCATTTGAAAATCTAAAACAAGCTTGGCAGTATAGAGATGATAAATGGGAATCAGGGTTGGTAGTATTTTTAAGTGAAAGCAAACATAAAATCAAAAAGAAAGCAGAACAAGCTGCTTGTAAAATGGCTATAGATTTATTAAAATAATTATTTATGAACATCCTTGGCATTTTTAAGTTTTTCCTTATTAATTTTATCAACCCTTATTACAGAAATTCTATGTTTTATAGAATTGGGAGAATCTAAAGCAATAGGAGAATTAAGATAATCGACTCTACGAGTCATATCTGGTGTTTTTACTTGTTTGCTTTTTGAAGGTGAATTTGGATCTATAAAAAGTTTTAACTTGTGCTTCATTTAATGTATTTACTAATATTTTTTTAATACATTAAATAATTAAAAGTATAAAACTTTTTTATACTTAATCTTTATAGATGGCAGAAACACTTTTAGACAGATTATCTAAAAAATATACTCCAAAAAAAATGAAACCAGTTGAAATTCAATTAGAAAGAGGACAATATCGTGTAGATGTTGAAATCGTAGATGAAACGGATACAGAATACAACATGGAGTCTTTTAAAGAAAGATTATTACAACATAGGGGGACTAAAACTATTTCTAAACCTAAAATTCAATTAACAATAAAAGATATTGCTGTTAAAAAGAGAGAAGAAGAGGAGGAAGACGAAACTCCAAAAAAAATAACAAAAAAATTAACTTTACCTGGTAAAAAGAAGAAAAAGAAAATAGATAAATCTAAACTTAAAAAACGCAAACCAATAGAAGATATTGTTTTGGATATAGAACCCACTCTTATTCAAATAGAAGACAGACCTATTGGCGATAGAATTAAAGAAAAAGAGCCAAGTGTTAATATCAAAATGTCTGCTTATTACTTAAATAATAGAGAATATTTTGTTAATTTCGTTAATACCATGTTTAGAAAATATAGTAGGCAATTAGAAAAGGACGGTAAAGAAATGACTTGTGATTCACTTAAAAAATCTAAGGGAAAAGATTTTTCATTAATGACTCATCAACAAATTGTAAGGGATTATATAAATATTTATACGCCTTATAGAGGATTATTATTATATCATGGATTAGGTGCGGGCAAAACATGTGCTTCCATTGCTATAGCTGAAGGTATAAAAGATACGAATCAAGTTATAATTATGACCCCTGCTTCTCTACGAATGAATTATATTAGTGAATTGAAACATTGTGGTGATCCTATATATAAAACTAATCAATATTGGGAGAAAATTATTACCAAAGGAAATACTCATCTTGAAAAGGCTTTGTCAGAAGTTTTAAACCTACCCGTGTCTTGGATAAATAAACAAGGCTGGGTTTGGATGATTGATGTTCAAAAACCCAGTAATTATGAAAAACTTCTTCCTGAAGACCAAAAATCTATTGATAAACAAATTAATGAAATGATATTGAAAAAATACAAATTTATAAATTATAATGGTATAAGAGAATCACATCTCAATTCATTAATTAGAGAAGCATCTAATAGAGATATTCCTGATGAAGAATTAGAAGATGAAGATATTGATATAACTAATTATAAAAACCCTTTTGATGATAAAGTAATTATTATTGATGAAGCTCATAATTTTGTGAGTAGAATTGTTAATAAACTAAAAACTAAAAAAAAATCTCTATCTATAAAATTATATGAATTAATTTTACGTGCTTCAAATTGTAGAGTTATATTTTTAACAGGTACACCTGTTATTAACTACCCAAATGAAATTGCTGTATTATTTAATATGTTAAGAGGTTATATAAAAACATTTATTTTTAAATCATTAAATACAGCAGAAACCGGTGAAACAGTAAATCAAGCTTTTATGCAAAAAATTTTTAAGAAAGAAAGTTTATTGGATTATATGGATTATAATCCAACTACTTTTACATTAACTTTTACAAGAAATCCATTTGGTTTTGTAAATACTGTTAAAAGGAAAAAGGGAACAAAACAAACAGAGTATGCCGGAGTAAATAACAAAGGTAAAAAGGGGTTAAAAAGTGACACCGAATTTATCCAATACATCAAAAATACATTGAAAAAATATAATATAATCGTTGAGCGCAAACAAATAGAAATTAAAAACTATAAAGCTCTTCCTGACCAATTAGATATTTTTAAAGATTTATTTATAGACCCTGTTAATGGAGAGATGAAAGAAGTCAATCATTTCAAAAGAAGAATATTAGGATTAACATCATATTTTAGAAGTGCTGCTGAATCATTATTACCAGCATATGAAGATACGCCTCAATGGAAACATGTTGAAAAAATACCAATGAGTAATTATCAAGTAGGTATTTATGAAAAAGCAAGAAAAGCAGAAAGAAAAGAGGAAGATAGAAATAAAAAACAGAAAGCAAAACAAAAAGACGATATTTATGCCGAAACCTCATCTTCTTATAGAATTTTTTCAAGAGCATTTTGTAATTTTGTATTTCCAAATAAAGTTGTAAAAGATATGGAAGGAGCAGATGTATTGTTAAAAAGACCTATGCCCAAATCTGACCAAACATTAGAACAAGCTATTGTTACAACACGAAAGGAAGACGATGATACTGAAATGGTTGACGAAGAATTAGATGAAGATATAATGGATGGCGCAGAATTACAGGATAAATTAGAAAATCAAGATGGGATATATTCTCAAGAAGATGCTACTCAAATTGAAAAACAAGTAAAAGAATTAGTAGATACAAGTTATAAATCTAGAATTGACAACGCTTTGCATTTACTTAAATTACACGGAGACACATATTTATCTCCTACTGGATTACAAGAATATAGTCCTAAGTTCTTACGTGTATTAGAAAATATAAATAACCCTAATACTAGCACAGGACACCAAGGAGGATTACATCTCATTTATACTCAGTTTAGAACTGTTGAAGGAGTTGGTATTTTATCTTTAATTTTAGAACAAAATGGATTCGCAAGATTCAAAATATCTAAAAAATCAGGTGCTTGGAGATTAGATATGACTGAAGAAGAATTGGGTAAACCTACATATGCTTTATATACAGGAACTGAAACAGCTGAAGAAAAAGAAATAATTAGAAATGTATTTAATAGTAGCTGGGGGTCTGTTCCTAGTTCTCTAGCAGCACAATTAAAGGTGAAAAATATTAATAATTTAAATGGAGAGATTATTAAAGTATTAATGATTACAAGTAGTGGTAGTGAGGGTATTACATTAACAAATACTAGATTTGTACATTTAATTGAACCATATTGGCACCCTGTTAGAACAGACCAAGTTATAGGGCGCGCAAGAAGAATTTGTAGTCATAAAGATTTACCTAAAGAATTAAGAACCGTAGAAGTATTTGTATATTTAATGACTTTTACTGAACAACAAAAAAAGGGATTCCCAGATTCAGATATTCCTGAAGAAAGAACACCAATTTTGAGTAGAGCATTACGTGATTCTAAAACAGATAAAAGTAAAATTGACAGAGCAACTCTTTTTACAAGTGATGAATCATTATTTGAAATTTCAAATATTAAAAAAAATACAACTGATTCTATATTACGAGCTATAAAATCTTCTGCTATTGATTGCTTTTTACATAATAAATCAAATAGTAAAGAAGGTATTTTTTGTTATTCTTTTGGGTCACCATCTGTTAATACTTTTACATATAAACCTGATTTGAATGTAGAAGAAGAAGATAAAGTAGAAGAACAAAATTATGAAGGAAAAATCTGGACTGCTTATCCTATTAAAATAGAAGGTATTAAACGAGCTATAAAACGAACACATCCTAATCCAGAATCTAAATTGGAGAAAAAAATTGGTTTTATTTATGATTTGGATAGTTATATGATGGCAAAAGAAGGACGAGGACAACCAGTATTAATTGGTAGAACAAGGCTAAATCCAAAAAATCCTAAAAAAATCCAAATGCTTGATATTACTGACCCGGAATTTAATGAAAAATAATTAAAATCCTGAAAAATTTCCTACAGGTGCACCATTCGCACCCGTATCTCCTTTTTCGCCCTTTTCACCTTTTATAGTAGAAAACATTTTCATTATTTTTTCTTGATTTGATATTATTGTATCTAATTTATTAATAATATCATCATTTGACACAGGTTTTTTTTGCTTTAATTTTGAAAATAAATTACTAAGGGAACTTGGAGGATTACTCTCTTGAATATTGAATGTCACTCTTTTTTCCGGATTAACATTTATTGTATTATCTAATTTTATATTACTGGTTCTTTCTATTTTAATTTTTGGAGTATTTTCATCCATATTTAACCATTTTTCGGCTTTTTGTTTATCTTTACTAGAATATTTTTGAGTAATTGATTCTAATTCTTTTTGTCTATCTGCTAATGTTTGATTCATAACTCTTTCCATGTTTTGAATAGGAAAATCTTCACTTCCATCAGTAAAATCTATTTTTTTTGGTTTTTTTGGATTTATCATTTTTTTTAAATGTGCTTCTTGATTAGCTAATCCAACATCAAACATCTCTCTTTTAGAAAGTTGTGGTGTTTGTTTTTGGGGTACTTTTTGTCTTGGTTGATTACTCATAATAAAATTATAACCTTGTTCTACTATTTTTTTATTTAACTCATTTATATTATTACCTATTTCTAATTCAAAACGATTAGTATGAAAATACGCACATCTTTGAGTTATAAATTGTTCTAAAGCTCGTTCATTTATTTGTAATTGATTATCCGTGCTGATTGATTTTAATAATTCAAACAACATTTGTTGATTGGACTGAGAAACTACAGACATATAATATCAATAAATAGATTAACTTTAATTATTTATTGATTAAAATAAATTTTACGTAATTTTATCATATACTTATCTCTTATACGTTTTTTCAAAAACTTAGAAAATGGATACCCTTTTAACATTTGTATTATAAAATATAAACTATACATTCCACACTCACTTTCACTAAATTGATGTCTTCTTTTATTTACTATTAATTCATATTCCTTTTTATTACCTATTTTTAATGATTGTTTTTTAACTTTATTAGCAAATTTATTTATTTGTCTGGGTATTTTTTCGCCATAACTGTCTAAATAGTATATTTCTCTTTTTTTTGTGTTAATAAACATTGCCACCCAATGAGACCCCGGTTTATGATGAGGGTCTAAATTAAATATAATTCCTATTTTAGTTTTTCCTTCTTTTATTTGTTTGTTTAAACTAAATTCACATAATTCTTCCCATACACATTCTCCATATGATACATGTTTATCATAATCAATAGGAGAAGGACCAATAAAATCAAAACATTTATAGGTTTTTTCATATTGTTTCATTACTTCTAATATATCTATACTTGTTAACCATTCATTAGGATTTTCTTTCCATTCATTAGGTGCTTCAGGGGCAAATGTATACTCTTTTGTTTCTAAATCTATATCATTTTTTATACTTTTATGTCTTAACCAACAACTTTCTTTATTACAACTTGTACTTAACGCATAATGTAACGCTTTCCAAATATTACGAGGTCGATTTGTGGTTATTTTTCTATCAGGATGTTTTTTATTCCAAATATTCTTTAATTTATGAAGCCCTTTTTTAGTATAGCAGGTATAAGGTAATGTATCGCCTTCTGTTTTTGGAGCACACTTTATTCTTAATTTTCTAGTTTTACGTCTTTTTTTATTTTTCGTCTTTTTTGTTTTTCTTGTCATAGTTATAAATTATTTAGATTTTTCTTTTTTCAATCCTTTTTTTCTATTCTTAGGATTTTTCAAATCATAATCTTTTTTTTTTGGAATTATCATTTTCTTTTTTTTTCGTTCTTTTACCACTATTGGTATAAAATCTTTTATTGTTTTTTTTTCTATTTCCGTTTTCTTCAACATTAATTCATTTTCTTTATGTAATTTAAAATTTTTTGGTTTTGTTTCTTTTTTCTTTGGTAAATTTTTGTAATCTTCTTGAATCAATTCTTTTTTATCTATAAATTTATAATGTTGAATCAACATATTGGCATATTCTTCAAATAAATTATTTATTTCTTCCGTTAATTTTGAACCGCGTAAATATTCTTTTGTTGTTTGTAATATTCTTTTTCTATAAAATTTTACATCTTCTTCATTTAAAAAAGATTCTTCTTTTTTATTATATTTAAATTTAAAATGTGGGTTTGTTAAATATAATAAATCTAAATGAGTATTTTTTGATAAATCCATATAATTATACAATTATTTATTTTCCTCTGTTCCTACTGTATTTTCACTAGTTAATTCAATATTTTTTGTTTGAATTCTAATATGATTATTAAATACCTTATGTCCTAAATTACACTGATTTGGATTAAATGAATTAAATTGTGTTTTCTTGAAAAGTAAATTATTTGTCATTCTAACAGGATTAGAAGCGGGAATAAGATAATTGGCATTATACATGTCGCTTCTAGAATTAGGTATATATTTTGATTGAACACATTTTTGTGTTGGATGAAAAGAGTTATGTAATTTTGATTCTACGTCCACATTATTTGAATAACCTTCATATGGAGCACTTTGTCCTGGATTAAACATTAATTGTTGATTATACTCAGGAAATTCCGCCTTATTGACTGTTGAAGGTTTATGACAATCTAATATAGGAAATACAGTAGCATAAGTATCCGCTGGTCTGGCAAAATATGATTGACCCATTTGATGACTTGGTAAATTTCTATCAAATAATCTATTGCTTAATTGCTGAGTTCTATCCATTTGACAATAATAAACATCATGTAAATTCGTTCCCATTTGAATATATATTATATAATTATTTTATTATATTCACAAATAAGTTAAAAAGGATAGCCTAAATAAAAATATATATATGTGTGGTATTTTTGCATTGTTAAATTCTAAGTATCTAGATAAAAAAGTGCTAGAAAAACAATTTCATAAAGGAAAAAGTAGAGGACCTGAATATAGTAAGTTTATGGATTTACCAAGTATTAACTCTTGTTTAGGATTTCATCGTCTTGCTATTAATGGAGTTGATGATGAATTATCAAATCAACCATTTTTTATCAACGGTATATATTTGGTATGTAATGGCGAGATTTATAATCATAAAGAATTAACAAAAATTCTAAATATCACACCACATAGTAAATCAGATTGCGAAGTTATTATTCATCTTTATAATAAATATGGAATTGGACAAACATTACAAATGATTGACGGGGTTTTTGCTTTTGTATTAATAGATACAAATAATAAACAAATTTTTGTAGCCAGAGATACTTATGGTGTAAGACCGCTTTTTGTAAATATTTTCAAAACTGTTAGGTGTATGACAGAAGGAGATATTACAAAATATTATACTTCTTTTGGATTCGCTTCCGAAATGAAATCTTTAATTGATATTGGAAACCATACATTTGATAGTAAAATAGCACAATTTGAACCGGGGCATTTTTCTGTATTTAAATATGGAGAAACAATGAAATCTCATTCAAGTACAAAATATACTGATATTACACATATTGAAGATATAACTTTTTCATCTCCTAATAGTTTTTCTACACTAAACAATAGTTTAAAAACTACAGCATTAAATACTATTTATAACAAATTGTATCAATCTGTTGCAAAAAGAGTTGATAATACGGAAAGACCTATCGCATGTTTATTATCAGGGGGCTTAGATAGTAGTTTAATTTCAGCATTAGTTAAAAAAATACATAAAGGAGAATTACATACTTGGAGCATCGGTTTTAAAGGGAGTGATGATTTAAAATATGCACAATTAGTAGCTGACCATATTGGTAGTATTCATCATTCAATTGAAGTAAGTGAAGAAGAATTTTTATTTGCTATACCTGATGTAATTAATAGTATTGAAAGTTACGATACTACTACTGTTAGAGCTAGTGTGGGTAACTGGCTTATATGTAAAAAAATAAAACTTCAAAGTGAATCAAAAGTAATTTTTAATGGAGACGGAGCAGACGAAGTTATGGGAGGATATCTTTACTTTCACGAAGCCCCAGACCCAATAGATTTTGATAAAGATTGTAGAAAATTATTATCGGATATTCATTTTTTCGATGTTTTAAGGAGTGATAGAAGTATTTCTTCTCACGGATTAGAAGCCAGAACACCTTTTTTAGATAGAGATTTTGTTCAATCATATTTATCTATCAGTTATACCTTAAGAGACCACGGTTATAATAAACAGGCTGAAAAATATCTAATTAGAGAAGCAATCAAAACATATGACCCTGATTTATTGCCTAATGAGGTGCTTTTTAGAACAAAAGAAGCATTTAGCGACGGGGTAAGCAAACAAACTAAATCATGGTATGAAATTATCCAAGACTTTGTAAAAGAAAATATTTTTGGTCATTATGGTCACGACGAAGAATATATTTTAAAAAATATGAATCCATATGTTTATAATAGACCAAAAACATTAGAACAATTATATTATAGAGATGTTTTCGAAAAATTGTTTCCTAGATTAGGGGCAGAAAAAGTAATACCTTATTTTTGGATGCCAAAATTTGTAGAAAACGCGACAGATGCTTCAGCAAGAACTTTAGATGTTTATAAACAGAAAATAAAAAATACAGAATAAATATAATGAACTATATTTCTTGTAAATTATGTGATGGCACTGGATTTGTTAAACGAAAGAAAAAAGATTATTGTATTAATAATCCAGATAAATTATCTTCACATTTATGTCATAAATGTGAAAATAGACAAGAGAAATTAAATGGGTTATATAAATTTTGTGCTAAATGTTATGGCGATGGTTATTTTATACAATCACCAAAACCCACCCAATTTACGTGTTAAGTTTTTTCGTGTTTTTTTCCTTCTCTTCCTAGAAATATTATGTTTATTTTCTTTAACGAAAAATTTTAATTTACCTAATATTTCTCTTTTATAACCTGTACGAGAACTAATTTTAGATTCAATATATGTAAAACCCAATGGGTCCGTTCTCGCAAAACGAATTAAACGAGTAATAAATCCTTTTTGTTCTGATTTTTTTATAAGTTTTCCCATTGAAGATTTTAAAAAAACTCTACACATTTTCATAAATTTAATATCGTGTTTATAACCCCTTAAATGTAAATATTTGACATTGTTATTCATCATATGTGTATGTTTCATATCATCTAGAAAACAGATTTTATCATTATGTGATAAATTTCCACATCTCAATAAATCACAATATGTTTTTTCATGAGTGGTTCTACATTTTTCGTATGTTTTACTACCTACTTTCCACGCAGCTATTGTCCTATCAAAAAGTTTATATTTTAATTTATATTCGATATAGTTTTTAATAGTATGAACCCAAGATTTGGGTCCAATATTATTAGTATATATCATTACTTTTACACATTTTATTTTTTTCTTAAGATTTATAAGATATTTAAATATGGTCATCATATCTGGACGGAACATTTCAGGATATAAATCAAATAATTTGTATATTTCCTTTTTTTTTAATTTTCTTTTTATAAATTCTTCAACCCCCTCCATAAATATAGCAACCTGAGTGAAATATCCAATTGTTTTATCCAAATCAAAAACAAAGACCATGTTTCTATTTTTAACGCACTTCGTCATAATAAATTATGTATATATTATTATTTCTCCAAATAATCCAATACCCCTAAAATGACCTTTTCTTGGTCACTAATTTTTTGAAATATACAACACTCGTCTAATTTTATTTGAAAAACCTGATTTCTATTATTTTTTACCCTTATTTGAACACAATCTTTAATTATATCAATATCAATAATAATTCCTCCATTTGTTAACTTAATAAATTCTGGATTCTTTAAAGGAATCCATCTAATATAATACCCATATTGAACATCGTTCATATCGCTACAATACCGATATCCTTTTAATTTTTTGTGTAAATTTTTTAACTCGTCTCTTTCTAATCCCAATCGTTGTAACATATTATTCTTTATAGTTTTTATTTTAGTACTGGTTAAATTCATAATAGAACTATTTGACTCATTCTCTAAAGCTAATAACAGGTTATTTATTTCTAAATCACTCATATTTTATATATTATGGTGTTATATTTAAATTATTTCATCTCAAAGTACTGAAAAAAAGGCACGACGCTTTTTTCGGATAATATTTTCCCTATATATTGCATTTTGGACATTTCAAAAATGTCCATTTTCCGAAATTCTATAAAAGTTTTTTCAGAAAAAACGGGTACTTCTGACTTCTGAGCATCTTGTAGGGATTTTTAAGAATTATATAAATTATATTGTTACTGAGAATTTTTTGGTAGATTTTTTAAATAATTGTGAAAAGTATTTAGCAACTTTTTTGTTATCCATATATATACAAAAATGGATAACAAAAGTTGCAAAGTTGCAAAAAGTAGCAGAAATAACCACAAATATATTTGTAAATATTGTGACTATACTACTAGTAGGAAAAGTAGTTGGGCTAAACACATTAAGACCAAAAAGCATATATCAAACTCGTTATCCAAAAGTTATACAGCCAAAATGGATAACGAAAAAGTTGCAAAAAGGTTTTTTTGTGAGTGCGGTAAAAGTTATCAATTCAATAGCGGTTTAAGTAAGCACAAAAAGAAATGTTCTAAAATTATGGTCATAGCTGATGGTCACAACTTAAAAAAAGGATCCACACTTTTTTCCAACTTAAAAAAAGGCACGACACTTTTTGAAAAAAGTTTGGACGAAATAGAGAAAATAGAAAAAAGTGAAAATACAAATGAAGAAATATTGGCATTAAAAGAAGAAATTAAAGATTTAAAATCAGTTATGAAAGATATGGTATCATGTCAAAAAGGATTTGCTGAAAGTGTTCAATCAAATAATAATAACTTTTTATCACTCGCAAAAGAAAATACAAAAACAAATAAGGCATTAATGGAGGTCTTAAGTAATAATCCAGGACAAACAGTTTATAATAATTGTAATAATCAGAATAATATGACAATCAATCTATTTTTAAATAAACAATGTAAAGATGCGCTTAATTTAACCGATTTTGTTGAAAATATTCAAGTTACTCTGGAAGATTTACAATATACAAAAGATAATGGATTTGTTAACGGTGTTACCAACATTATTACAAAACAGTTACAAGATTTAAAACCAACTGAAAGGCCTATTCATTGTAGTGATAAAAAGCGATTACAATTTTATGTTAAAGAGGATGATAAATGGGAAAAAGATGTAGATAATAAAAAGTTAGATGAAACTATACGTGATGTAAAATTAAAATTACCTCAAAGTTTAACAGAATGGGAAAAGATGAACCCTTCTTATAAGAAAGACCCAAAACTTATGGACGAATGGATGAATATCATGGCTGGTATATCAGAAGGTGATGCTGGTAAAGTATTAAAAGATAAATTAGCATTAAAAAGAAAGATAGCAACATATATAGAATTAAAGGAAGCAATGGCTGCGGAAAAAGAATAAGTTAATTTCTAATCATTATATAAGTTAATGGTTAGAACTAGGAAAAAGAAAAAAAGAAATTATAAAAAGGCACCCAAAAATACTAGAGTATTTAGGTGTGTTCAAAAAGTTAAGAAGAAAAATGATATTGGCGCTGCTATTGCTATATGTCAAAGTTCTACAAAACAGAGTTATAGAACTGGTAAAACATTGAAGAAAGGTGGGGGAAATATAGCATCACATCATCGTGTATCACATAGATGTCCAAACTCTAATGCTAGTTTTCCTTGGTATCAACCCAAGGAGGGTGATATAGTAGAAGTTGAAGAAAACTTTGTTGATGTATTTATGGAACTTGCAAAACAAGAATTCAAAAAAAATGATTTTTGGAAAATATTAGATATTATTCAGGACCGCGATTCATGTATTGTCAAATTGATAAAAATGGAAAAGATTGGGACTTCTAATAATTATAAAAAGAAGGAGAAAAGAGTGAAAGGAGACATTACATATATTTATTACACAAATATAGCAGGTAATCCGGGTGGACGTGATGATAAATTTAGACTTATTAAAAGAAAAACACCCGAAGTGTCTGACAAACCACCAACGGTTGTTAGTCCCATGAAAGTTGATAAATTAGGGTGGGAAAAATTAGGCGGACGCCGCAAGAAAAAGACGCGTAAAAAACGAGGAGGCGCTCCTAAATTCTTGTGTGGTAAAGATGAAGTTTTTTGGCCAGATATTCATTTTAATGAATTAGAAAGTATATTGCATAAATTACAAAAAGATACAGCCGGAACAACACTGGAAAAGATGGTTGATAACTTACCATCAATAAGTAAGAACAAAGGTGAATGTAATGGATGTAAAGAATTAATTAATGAATTAGTATTAAATACAATGCCTCCAACCAGAATACTTCCAATAGATAATAAAAATATAATATGGTTGCGACGATTTACAGGGGTTCATAAAGGTCGTGCTTGTACAATAATGGGAGGACGTCGCAAGAAAAAGACGCGTAAGAAAAGGGGCGGAAATGGGGACACAGGTAATTGGTATTATATTACAAATTCAAATGGAGAAAGTTTTTATGGAGGAGTAATAGCTCAGAAGGACAATTCAATAGTTCTTTTAATAGCTGATGGAGATACAGAGTTTCAATGGAATTCGAATTTTTTTCGAAAAGACAACCTTTCTTTCTCCAACCCAATTACTAATATGGATAGAATTGCCCCAGCTAGCAAAAGCGCTTTGAGTAAAGCAATTAAAGATTGGACTAATAAGGGAGATGATGTTGAAATTATTGTGAAAAGAGGAATGCTCAAGACTCCTCCACAATCTCCAAGAAAAGGAGGGAGTAAATCAAAAAGAGTAAAACGTTTGATAAAAATTTTCCAACAATATCCAGAAATTTTCCCAAGTGGTTATTTTAGATTTCTAGGAGCTAGATTACAAAATCATATAGATAAGAAGACACTATGGTATAAAAATGGTGTAATATTAACTTGGATTAAATATCAAAAAACAGTAAAAAAGAAACCAAAATGCATAATTAAACCAGGAGATGTTAAATTAGACCAAATAGTAAATAAGAATCAAG